>OLHJ01000005.1_pt1 | contig 226794 bp, 210 predicted proteins | sample 1609491 | NCBI WGS metagenome assembly OLHJ01 (sample SAMN05416861, study PRJEB24817) | seawater metagenome | isolation source: Sea water | place: Canada:Atlantic | collected 2013-11
CTACACAGAGTAGATCGTCGGCAGCGTCAGATGTGTATAAGAGACAGCTGTGACAGTAGGCGTTGCAGCGACTGCAGTAGCAAGGGCTGTATTAGCAGTAGCAACTGCAGCTTCAGCAGTTGTCTGTGCAGTAGCAGCGGCAGTTGATGCAGCTGTTGATGCAGTGCTAGTAGCAGTAAGTGCTGCAGCGTCAGCTGAAGCAGCGGCAACAGCAGCTGTATAGTCAGTTGATACTGTCGTAAGAGCTGGAGTTGCGGCAACGGCGGCAGCTACGGCGGCATCGGCAGCTGTTTGAGCAGCCGTTGCAGCAGCAGCGGCAGCAGTAGATGCCTCCGTTGCAGCAGCAGCAGCAGCAGCAGCGGCAGCAGCCGAACCGTCAAGGTCCGCTGTAGCTGTATCTACTGATGTAGCGTCGTCTGTAACACCGGCAAGAACAGTGTCATTACCAGTATCGAGGTCTAGATCAACTGAGTGAATCTTCGCTACGGCAACTTGGTTTGTAAATGTTGCAGCTTCAACAGGAAGAGCTGCAGCACCGGCCTCTGAATTCAAGTAATCAATGGCAACAACAAACAACGAGGCAAGAGAGCTACCAGCAGTCAGTGCAGCTACGACAATGTCGCTAGCCTCTGCCTGTTGTGCAGCATTAAAACTAGGCACAACACGTGCAATCCACGTTGCTGCAACAGCCTCAAAAGTGTCGCTAGCCGGGAAAGCCGCTGTAAATTCGGGCAAAGTTGCTAGGTAATCAGCAATCTCTCCGATAGACATGCCTTCGTTAGACTTGCCTGCGAGTGTATTAAGAAGAGTCGTGCCTGGCGCTCTTCCGAGCATAGACACCGACAATTCGATTAGATCATTTTGTATTGCAGCTGTTATAGCCATCTATTTGTAGCTCCTTGAGTCATAAATATTGTTGTTTCCGATTTATTAACAGCTAATCAATTGACCGGCCATTATCGGGATTTAAAGCATAATCAAGAAGCCCCCTTGAGTTTGTGACTGTAATCACACCGGCAAGAGCTTCTTCGATATTCTGGTAAAGGTACGCCTATTACGACCTTAACTTATCCAAACAGGGATTCGACCGAATGTTACTGGGACTTTAGTATATTCACAATGTTTTTTATGTCCTTTGTAGCGTAAGTGCCTCTTTTTTTTACAGATCGTCACGTATTTCCCTTAGTTCTTCACAATGCTACGCTCAAACCGAGTTCGAATGTGGTATCAACGGTTTGAAATAATTCTATATTGCTACGCTGGCGCTGATGGTAGAGATTGACTAGAAGAGCCATATCTGCGCGTAACGGCCTGCGGTACTGCAGCAACACATAGCTACTGCCAAGCCCCCGCTTAGCATTGTTATCTAGCAGCTCGCTATACCCTCTGCGATCGTTGAGCTGGGTGTGATTCATTTGGGCGCGAAATACCCCGCTGGCTGAGATATATTGCCAATTCAGGGTCGCTTGCCATCCCCTTCTGTCACCCCCTGGCCGCGCGCTCTTCAAAGCCTGATTGGCCAATACAGCCACCTCAGCACTGAATAACTGGTTACCTGAATTGCTTCCCATTGGACAATTAGCCCCTAGGCTCGCCTTGGTCTCTAAGGCATTCAGGCTGCCTCGTTCATAATAGTGCTGGTGCTGCACCGCTAGATTGGAATACGGCTTACACGCGGCGCTGACTTTCGGTTGGTAGCGCGCGCTGGTTTCAGTGCCGGTGAAAAGTGGCGAGCCACCAAAGAATAAGTTGCTCATACCAGCATCAAATTGCCAGTTGCGGTCTCGGCTCGGTCGAATGTAGGAATAGCGACCATTCAGCTGTACTAAATCTGAGTCTGTGTGCTCACTCAAACGACCGCGCAGCTCGCCAGTCCAATTGTGCTGCTGGTCCGCCGCGAGCTGCTTTATCCCAGCAGCCAGACGCAGGTTTAGATAGGGCCCGCTCACCGGGCGTGATTCGTCATTCAATGAGAGTATAACCGGCTCCCCAGAAAGGGTTAACGTAATCTGGCTGGGGTCCGGCGCACTATTGAGGTTATCGTCGTACCCGGCTAGCACATCGATTTGGATACTGCTTTGACTAGTCATCGCTTGCCAGTTGCGCTGGCGCTGTTCTATTAGCGGCTGCAAATTGGCAGGCAGGTCTTCGCGTTCCAGCAAACGCTTATTTAGCTCCAATGCCGAGAACAGCTCTCCCTGCAAGAAGAGTGCTTGGGCGTAGTCGATTTGTGCTGCGCCTTGTTCAGGGTCGAGTAGTAGTGCTCGTTCCAGTGATTCGATGGCATCAGGGACTTGGCCGCTATGAAGTAGCGCGGCGCCATAGAGAGCGAAGAACTCTGCACTCTGCAGGCACTCGGGCATTAACGCGCCCAATTCTTGTTCTAGGGCAGACCAGTCGGCATCGTCATCGAGGTAATAAGGAGCCAATTCTGGGCAGTTGGCTTTGGCAATAGATGGTAGGGAGTATAGAAGTAGCAAGAATAGAATTCGATACATAGCTCAAAGCAACCCCGTCTGAGCCCTAACATTCACTTGCAAACGCCTATTCATGTGCATGGCGGCGATTATGGGGAATCGCTCACTGGGTTGCAACGTAGATACGAGAAAAGCCGAACAGTTAATGGCGTTCAGCCTAACTTGAGAATTGCTGGCCTGACCCTGCAACCACTTTCAGGTTTGGCTGTCTTGGTTTGCTGCGCTCGTTCGATACACTAAATGGCAGTGCGAAGAGTGTGTGTGGAGTCTTCAAACCTTTTAACAGGTAACTGCCTTGCGATTCGAGCTTATGGTCGCTGAGATGGCGAGCCGCGCATTCGCCTATCAGCACTGACTGCGCAAGCTCCGCGGTCATTTCCTGAATACGCAGGGTAATAGCAACGCTGTCGCCTAACATAGTGTGGCTACGTCTGTGCGCTGGGCCAATAGAGCCTCTCAACACCGGGCCCTGTTCTATGCCGATTCCAAGCGCCAGAGGCTCTAGGCCTGCCGGCGGATGCCGCGGCAATAATTCTTGATCGATAGAGACCTGCATATCTTTCGCGGCCTGCAGCGCGCGCTGAGCGGAATCGCTATGGTCTCCATCCCAAACTGCGAGCAGGCTATCGCCTTTAAATTCCTGAATTTGGCCGCCATGTGCTTCAACAATCTCGGTGGCACGCACGAAAAAAACATGAAGTAGTGCTGCTGATTCCTCCGGTGGCCTCGCTTCACCGAACGCTGAGAAGTTACGCAGGTCGGCATTCAATAAGGTGACATCGCAGCGCTTGGCGTTAATGCTAGAGCTGGGTAGGTTGAAGGCAATCTCTTTGGCGACATCGTGGGGCAGGTAGCTGTTCAGGTTCGCGAAAACGCGGCCGTGCTCACTACGAATTCGGCTTTGCTCGAGCAATAACAACAAGCCGGCGGCGAAGAAACTGAAAATCGCTGGAAACACCCAGCCAAGCCAAATATTGGCGCCGCCAAGCAGTTGTATGTGCAGGGCCACAGCCACGAAGGGCAAAATCACCGCAGCTACTGGCAGGCCATAGGCCGACCAACGGTCTCGAGCATTCGCAAGACCAAACAACAGGAACGAGAATATCAGGCTAAGCATGCCCAGTAATCCACTCGCCGCGCGTGGGGTGTAGGGCATGTTCACGTCTAACAAACTACCCAGAATTCTCGCCTGTAGTTCCACCCCAGGGGTTGCTCCACTAAAAGGCGTGGGCACGATATCGCCCTGACCAAACGCAGTGACACCAACCAAGGCCCAAGTGTCCTCGAGAATGCCGGACTCGATTGAGCCATTGAGCAGGTCTGACGCAGAAATGGCACGATAGTTCGAAGGCAGGCTTGAGTAGGAGATGCGCATATTGCCTTGGGCATCCAGGGGAATATCTAGGCCGGGATAGGAATCGAGGCGCAGAACCTGTGCTGGCCCGAGCAACGCTTCGCCGGCACTAACGGTGGCGCCCCAGTTCTGACTGTGGGTAGCCTGCAACAAAGCGCTTAACGCCAGCGCCGGATAAGGCTTGTCATCTACACAGATAAAGGCCGGGACCTTGCGAATGCCACCGTCGCTGGCGACTATTGGCGTAATATGACCGGTTGGGATAGCGGCGAGGCCCGCATTGGGCGCAACAAAGCTCTGTGTGCTGCTGGATTGCAGGCCAGTGGCGGCCGGATTACAGCTTATAGATGAAAGCGGATGCGTTAACAGCCCCGTGCGTACAGCTTGATCTGATTGCAGTGCTGGCACCTGCGCCAATACGGCGCCTCTAGCGGACTGCAGGGCTGCGAGAAAGGCATCATCACCCGGTCGAGCCTCGGCATAAACGATGTCATGTAGCTGGATTTGTGCGCCTGCCTGATCAATGGCACTAACAAGATTAGCCATTTCCTGCCTAGGCCAAGGCCACGGGCCCACTTCTGCGAGGCTTTTTTCGTCAATTGCCACCACGGTGATGCGCTGTTCGGAAAAATCTTTTGCATTCAGAGTCCAGCCCAGATCACCCAGCCGCTCTTCCAGTGTCTTCAGCGCACTGCTGAAAAACAGCACAAGCAACAGGCTAATCACTGCCGCCAGACCCAGCATCAGCAAACGCCCATGGTTCGGCATTAGACCGAGGGCATAGGTCAGTGGGTTCAAGCGCTTGCTGGCGAGAGAGAGGATGGACATGATTATTGACTATTCCAGAGGGTAAGACCCTTGACGTTGCCGTCTAGCACATCGCGCTCGAAGAAATAGCCAGCCTCGGCACCATCAAGGCTAACAGCGCCAGCAATACGCTGACTGTCGTCGCGGCTATGGAAATAACCGCCATTGAATAGGTTGCCATCGGCGCTAAAATTCACTATTCCTGTCACGCTGTGGTTAAGGTTTAATTCGGTTGCGAAGCGATTCAGTTCGAAGTCTATATCTAGACTACCGCCATCGACCTGCATGGCTACTACGCCGCTTTCGGAATGGTAAAAAGCCTGCGCGCTATCGAGTGCAAAACTTACTGCGCCCAGCCCACTATCTACCTCTTTCACACCATTCTCAGTCCGATACAGAAGGTATTCGAAGTTTCCTATTGTTACATCGCGCCCGGCTTTCGCCTCAGCTATTGATATAGTGATCCGCTCCTGCTCGCCTAAGCCATTGCCAAATCTTCCCCAGACTAACTGTCGTGAGGTCAATACAACATCCTCAACTGGCAGCTCTGGCGTGAAGTCAGGTTCGGGGCTGGGTGTGGGTTCGGGTATGGGTTCGGGTTCGGGTGTGGGTTCGGGTGTGGGTTCGGGTGCGAGCACTACTGTTGTTGACGCAACAGCGTTCGCTATCTCAGTGTTTACCTGTACGGTAGTTACACCCTCCAGATAAACCTCATTGCTAGCGGCTTTATCGTCCACGCTATCTTCAGCACTACTTAAAGCTAGCTGAACTTCCTGCAGCATTAATGCAGGATCTATTTCATGAGGCGCTGGTAATAGCCTTGGCGCACCACTAGCGCCATCCAGCTCGATGATCTGTAATGAGTTACTGGCTAATTCCACGCCATTGATGGCGCAGGGGCCGAAAGAGCCAGGGGTACATTCGCTCGAGAAAGGTGTCATTACAATAACCCCCTCATTCACCAGCGCACGTACCGATTGATCATTTGCGCTAACCACAAAATCTGTTCCACGCACACCTATTGCCGCTATTGGTGTATTCAATCGAAAGCGGTCACGGGCTGCTTTGGCGGCTTCGCCGGAAATTGCTCGAGTTACGCCCTCTATCAGATTGAATTTAACGACAGAGCGATCTGGATGCTTCGCATTGAAATCGTATCGCTCAATAAGCAGGCTACTGCCGGGGCGCACGCTCACCAGAGCCTGATCGATAAATCGAATATGCACATGGCCATTGGATTCAGTGACTATTTGATCATTTACCTGAATAGGGGCGCCAAATTGCACCCGCTGCCGGGATTGGCCTGGCGCTTGTATATAGGCCTTGCCCAAAACCAAGCTTACCTTGCCGATAAAGGCATTCTCCGCGCTGGCTGCATCTTCGAGATCAGCTGCGCTAGTCGGACTAGAGAGCAAGCTTAGCGTCACGGCCACGCCAAAGGCAGCAGTCATCTTGCCGCTAATTAGACGGGCGCTAAAGATTGCTGAAAGATTGACGAAAAAATTAGTTAGCATGATTTTCATATTCTTAACTGGTGGCTTCGTGACCAATTCTTCACCTGGGAAAATAAGAATTGTACACATCCGCACTTCACCTGATTCTAAGATAATAAAACTATCCTAATGAATGTTAGCGCCGCGTGATCGGAATCACATTGAGCTGAAATACCCGTATTTGCTATTCGGTTTCAAGCACTTATACTGTTTAATCACCTGCTGGAAACGCTGTGATTTCCTGCCTTTGGCCACCATTGCTTAGCCGCTCTTTGGAATTCACATAAACAGGGGATACGATCAGGCCTGCCCTGATGAACTCAAGAACTATGTTAGTAACTCCTGAGCTGTTAAGTGCCTTCCCCATACTCCGCTCCCTACCGCTAGCTGAGTTGGGTCAATTGGCACAGCAATCAACGTTGCAAAAATTTGCACGCCGAGGCGTAGTATTAAACGCTGGGGCGCAGGAAGACACCATCTGTTTTCTGTTTGAGGGGCGCCTTCAAGGGGTTGATTTTACCATCGATGGCCGGGAAGTGGGGCTCTATTTTATTGAGCCTGGCGGATTCTGTGGTGAGCTGGGACTTTTTGACCAAGGCCCGCAGCCGGAGTATGTGATTGCCTTAGCTCCCGCCGTGGTGGTGTTTATACCGATGGAGAGCCTGCGCATCGTTATGGCCAAGAATCCGAGCATAACTACTCTGCTTAGTACAAAGCTAGCTGCTCGGGTTAGGCAGATGACGTTTCAACGCTCATTACTGGGCCTGCCTAACGTGGCGCAGCGGGTTTGCTGTCAGCTATGGTTATTAGTGCCAGATCGTGACAAGGAAACACCCGAAAGCTCAAGCATTAGCAACCCCCCAACTCATATGGAGATTGCCATTATGCTGAATATTAGCCGGGAAACCGTTACTCGGGTGTTTCAGAAATTACAGAACAAGCAGATAGTTAAACGTGATGGGCCTGCGCTATTGCAGGTTACAAATCTGTTGCAGCTGAAAATATTAGCTGGAGGGGATGAGGAGCTTTAAGTTTTGTACCCTAGAGTGTTTTTATAAGGGGGGGGGGTTGAATATTATTGCTTACGCCCAATTTAAGAGCATCTTGGCATGCACAAACTACCCACTTCCAATAATAAATTTCAGCATCTTACAAATCATCAACAAACAAGAAAACGAATCAGAATAAATGAATCAGAATAGCAAAACGACTAAATACCCAGAACTCGCAGCTGCGTTAAAGGATGTTAAGAGTTACTTTATCCTCGCGGGAGTGTTCAGTGCGGCAATCAATATACTGATGCTAGTTCCAGTAATTTATATGCTCCAAGTGTACGACCGGGTGATGTCCAGTGGCAGTTTATCCACTCTCACCATGCTAACTCTCCTCATGGCTGCCTTGCTAATTGCCATGGGTGGCTTCGAATGGGTTCGTTCAAGAATATTGATAAGTGCCAGTAACCGACTTGAAAAAAATCTCCGTAAACGTGTTTCAGAAGCTGCGTTCAAGAGCTCCCTAATATCAGGAGGCAAAAGTGGCGCTCAGCCCTTGTCCGACCTCTCGAGTCTTAGGCAATTTTTAACTGGCAATGGCCTCTTTGCCTTTTTCGATGCTCCTTGGTTTCCTATTTATGTAGCAATAATGTTCATGTTTCATCCCTGGTTCGGCGTCTCCGCCATCATAGCCGGAATCGTAATGGTTGCTCTGACCTACACCAATGAAATCATGACCAGCAAACGCTTGCAGGAAGCAAACGGGCTGGCAGGCAGAGTGTCTAGTCAACTAGGTGGCAGTCTGCGCAACGCCGAAGTCATTGCCGCCATGGGTATGGCAGATGATATAAGAAGCCGTCAGGAAGCCGACGCTGACCAAGTATTAGTCTTGCAGACGGAAGCCAGCAGCAAGGCCGCAGTTGTTGCTAATATTTCCAAGTCATTTCGCATGATTACACAATCGCTGCTGCTAGGCATGGGAGCGCTGCTCGCTCTTCAGGGACAGATTTCTCCGGGAATGGTCATCGCTGGCTCCTTACTGTTAGGCCGTGCGCTTGCTCCAATCGATCTATTAGTTGGTACATGGAAAGCCTTTTCTGTCGCTCGAGCACAATATGCACGATTAGGTGACTTACTACTTTCAGTTCCCGCTGAAAAAGAAACCATGAGCTTGCCCGCACCTGTTGGAAATCTAAGCGCAGAACAAGTTGTAGTGGTGCCTCCAGGCTCTCAGACAGCCGTAGTCAAAGGTGTAAGCTTACTGCTAGATGCTGGTGAGGTTTTGGGTATAGTCGGGCCTAGCGCCTCCGGAAAATCTTGCCTAGCTCGTGTCCTTTTAGGTATCTGGCCAGCTTATTCCGGCAATGTTCGCTTGGACGGTGCTGATATTTTCGCTTGGGACAGAGCCGAACTAGGCCCCTACATAGGCTACCTTCCGCAAGACATTGAGTTGTTTGACGGCTCAATTTCTGAAAATATATCCCGGTTTGGCAAGCTCTCGCCCGAAAAAGTCGTGACTGCGGCCAAGCTCTCCGGTGTGCACGAGATGATCTTAAAGTTGCCCCAAGGCTATGACACTCTCATTGGCGGGGCCGGTGGTGTTTTATCCGGTGGCCAGCGGCAACGAATAGGCCTTGCGCGAGCCGTGTACGGCAACCCGAAGTTGATGGTCTTGGATGAGCCAAATTCCAATCTGGATGATCAGGGTGAGAAAGAACTGGTAGAGGCCATAAACAGAATTAAGCAATTGGGCTGCACGGTGATAGTAATCACCCATCGCACAATGGTGTTGCAGTGTGTTGATAAAATACTGGTCATGAAAGACGGGCAGGCCGCAGCCTTTGGGCCGAAAGATCAGGTTCTTGCCAGTTTAATGGCGCCTCCCAAGGCCCCAGCACCGGCTATCGCCAGCGGCGGGAATGCCGCATAAACAGCTTTGCAACCAGAAACTAATTCTCACCACTTTACGGTGAACGCAGGAAAATAGTCGTGACTAAAGAAAATCTCCCCGAGCTAGAACCAGAACTAGCAGTACAAGTTTTGGCTGTCGATACCAGCATGGAGACACCAAGGAGAGTAGGTTTTTTTATTTTCTTCCTAGTGTTTGGCGTCTTTGGATTCTGGTCAGCATTCGCGCCATTGGATGGCGCCGCCAGAGCGTCGGGCTTAGTAACCGTCGAGTCCTACAAAAAAGTCATTCAACACCTAGAGGGCGGCATAGTCAGCCAGATTCTAGTAAATAATGGCGACGTTGTTGCGGCTGGCGACCCACTATTGATTTTGGATAACACGCAATCACTTGCTCAGTTGCAGATTACCAAATCACAGTTTGTGGCTCTAAAAGCAAGAGAGGCACGCCTTCTGGCTGAGAGCAGTGGTATCGAGTCAATTTCAACTCCCGCTGTGCTCTTGCAAGCCGAATTTAACGCCGCCGCCGAGATAGCCTCGGAAAGACAAATTTTTCTCGCCCGCAAGGCTGCACGTGAAGGGGAAGTGGAAGTCCTGGCACAACGTGAAGACCAACTTGAATCTCGGGTCACCGGGCTTGAAGCGCTGCGCACCAGCAAGCTCGAACTAGCAGCCTCGTTCTCGGATGAGCTTGTAGATGTAGAAGCGCTGCTAGAGCAGGGCTTCTCAGACAAGCAAAAATTCCGGGAGCTACAGCGCAGCTATTCCTCTTACACGGGCGAGGCTGCCGATCTGACCGCCAACATCTCCTCAACAGAAATGCAAATTGGTGAAACCCGACTACAGATATTACAACAGAATAAAGATTTTCTTAACGAAGTAGTCAGCGAGCTTGGCGAAGTACGCACTGCTCTTAGGGATGTCCAAGAGCGCATGATTGCCTTGCAGGACATTGTCAGCCGAACGTCCATTACGGCGCCGACAGATGGCATTGTCAATGGGCTACAAGTTCATACTGTGGGGGCCGTGATAAGGCCCGGCGTCGATATTGCCGAAGTGGTACCGCAGTTCGATAACCTAATTATCGAAGCAAATGTTGCGCCTATCGATATTGACCGAGTCACACAAGGGCAGGAAGCCACTATCAGCTTTTCTGCTTTTAGCAGCGGCTTGGTGCCCACTATTTACGGGAGCGTCATAGGCATTTCTGCTGACCGTCTGATAGATCAAAATACGGGAGCCCCTTACTATCTTGCTCGCGTAGAAGTCACACAAGAGGGGATGGCGGATATGGGTGACCTGGTTCTTGTTCCGGGCATGCCGGCCGAGGTATTTATTAATACTGGCTCACGGACCTTTCTTCAGTATCTTTTCAAACCATTTACCACTGCTCTCAGCCGCAGCTTTATCGAAGACTAGGCGAACATGAAAGAATCTCTCAGACGGCTTTTTAGTTTAGGCTTGCTTGGCCTGGTGGCTAGCATTTCACTCTCGGGCATCGCCCAGGAATTTGAATCTATTGAAAAGTCCGGGACGACCCTGGAAGACTTCTTTACCGCCGCCATCGAATTCAGCCCACAGCTTAGAATCGCCGAGGAGGGTTTGAATATTGGCTCAGCGCGCAGACGCGCCGCCAACGGCAGACTGCTTCCACAGCTTTCAGCCCAGGCCAGCATGTCCGACAACCGTCAGGAAACATCTGTGCAGAGCCAGTCTTTTGATGGCAGTCGTTACTCCGTGCAATTAAGTCAGGTACTGTTCAATTGGCAGGCCTATTCGGCACGCAGCGCAGCCTATCTGGTAGAAGATCAGCTTGAGGCAGAATACTACAGTGAACTAGGCAGCCTGCTGACGGAGGTAGCTGAGAAATACTTCAATGTATTGCAGGCAGATGATGCCCTGAGCTCCATCGCCTCTGAGCTTGATGCGGTGAGTAATCAGCTGGATCAGATTCAAAACCTCTACGAGCGACAGATGACTCAGATCACCGATCTGTATCAGGCACAGGCCAGCCTCGCGGCGGTAGAAGGGCAGCAACTGCAATTGCAGAGTGAGCTGGCGCTGGCGAAGGAAGCGCTCTATTCAGTAAGTGGACTCAATAGCGATGGGCTGTACCGCTTAAAACCTGATCTGACGATCCCGCCTTTGGAGAACAGTATTGCCTACTGGGTTAACCAGGCTAAGAAAAACAATCACCTGATTAAAGCCCGGGAATTTGCCGTTCGCGCCGCTGACAAACGTGTCGATGAACGCCGCGGTGCCTATATGCCGCAGGTTAGCCTGATTGCACAGCGGCAGAATTCGAACCTTGGTTTCCAGAATACGCTTATTAACGATACCGATACTACCTATCTAGGCTTGGATGTCAGCATCCCGCTGTATGCAGGCGGCAGCAACAAGGCCGCCGTGAGCGAGGCAGCCAGCCAACACCGAATCGCTGAGAGTGAGCTACGCCAGGTGCAATTAGAGGCTAGCGCGCAGGTGCGCTCGGCCTATTTACAGGTGCAATCGGCTGAAACGCTTATTGCCGCAGCAGAGAAACTGGTTGAGTCCACTACCTTGTCATCGACTGCGATGCAAAGGGGTTTCGAGCTGGGCGCAGTTACCAGTGTAGATGTGCTTATTGCTCTACGAGACCAGTTCCGGTCGCAGCGCGACTTGCAAGCAACACGCTACAACCACGTTAAATATCTGCTTCTACTGAAAAGAGAAACTGGCTTACTGAGTGCTGATGACATGCTCGAAGTGGGTAGCTGGTTAGAATCACCAGGTCCGTAATCTGCCATGTTGGAGCTTCGCCGCCTTACCTCAGAATACATTGAAGCTGAAGACCGCTTCCGACTCACCGGTGAAGATGAAGCAGGAAACACCATCAGTCTATGGCTCACCCAAAGACTCTCGCAACGCTTGATCAGTTATTTACTTGCCGCTGTTTCTAATTCTTCAATTGAAGCCGCCCAAAACTTCATGCAGGACGATAGCGCTGGCAATCTTCTACAGGAGTTTGCTCAACAGGCTGCTACGGCGGAACTAGCTCCAGAACAGGCTGTGGACAGCACGCTCAGTAGCCAGAACTGGCTAGTGGAAGAAGTCGATATTAATCAGGACACAGAGTGTAATGTTGGGCTTATCTTTAAAAAAGAGGGTGTTGAAAACGCAGCCATAAGTTTTGAATCCCAACAGCTTCGACAGTGGTTGAGCATCGTGCGTAATCAATGGATCCAGGCTCAGTGGCCTATGGGTATTTGGCCTAACTGGATGGCTGGACAAGATGAGCCGGCAATTCTAAGCACAGAAAGCCCCGTTCATTAAAAATACAGATCCACTATCTCGTGGGTCACGTCCTTTAGAGATCGTTGCAGTTGCTGATTTGAAAAATGATAAAACCCTTCGGCGTGGCTAACCTCTGGCCCCAGTGTGAAGGTTCTTCCTTTGTCCAGTGACACCACCAAATCCTCATAATTGTTCTCACTATTCTGACTGCCGTAAATAGCCATTAGCGCTTTCTTATTTTGCTGTTGCTTGCTTATATCTATGAGCAGATTTATCGGATTTTGCACACCTATTTCATAACTGTAGGTTGCCGGACAAATTGCCTGTTCAACACTTTGCAAGGCCGACCAGACGAGCTGGGCAGCCATTCTATGATCAGGATGCAATTCCAGCGGGCCGGGCAGGAAAACACTTGCCGGGGCAATATCTTCAATGGTTTTAGTAATTCGGCTGACCAATTCCCTATGCAGGCTAAGACCCCGGTCTGGCTCTTCCCAGAGTTGCAATGAGCGCGTACCGAGCATAGCTGCAGCTTGCTGAATTTCCTTTCTGCGAACGTCAACTAGATCCTCACTCTCTCCACCAAGCGCGCCATCGGTCAATACCACGATGTGGGTGTCCACACCTTCATCTCGAGCCTTGAGCAGGCTGCCTCCCATACCATAGGTCTCATCGTCGGCATGGGGTGCAAACACCAGCCAGGGGCCTAGGGGCAGTGGAGACGTCTCGAAGGGAGCAAGTCTATGCTCTGGATTTAGCTCTGGGTTTGTATCTGTGTTTGGCATAGAGGGGCAGTATAGAGCAGCTAGTTAAATTTTTCTGAAGCCGCGATTATAAGGGCTTGCAGCTCTATTTTTTAGTCTTTTTAGGCGATTCGTGGTTAAATTCGCAGCCTCAATATTGAACAAAACCACACGAAACCGGATCGAGAATGTTACTAACGCTGCTGCGTGAATGGATGATGACCCCTTTCACCCATTACCGACTCTTCCATAATTTCACCAAGCAGGACTTTCTTGCGCAGTTCACGGCATCGATTGGCGGATTCTTGTGGTTAATTATCACGCCCATCATCCACATTATGATTTATACCTTCGTGTTTGGTGTTCTGTTTGGCATGCGCCCAGCTGCAGGTTTTGAAGAGAGTACCTTTGTCGTATTCATGATGGTTGGCTATTTGCCTTGGTTTGCCTTTGCCGATGCCATCGGTAAATCTACCGGGCTGCTAATAGAGAAGGCGCCACTAATTACCAAGGTGAAATTTCCAGTCCAGATTATTCCTGTGGTTGGCTCGATCATTCCTTACTTAACACATGCAATCGGCTTCGGTCTGTTGCTAGTATATTTAGCTTTCCAGGGTTACTTAAACTGGATGTGGTTCTATCTTCCGTTTATTTTCTTTTTTCAGTTTTTGTTTGCACTAGGCTTGGTAGCGATTCTATCGGCGCTGAGTGTCTTCCTCAGAGACTTACAACAGCTAGTCGGACTAGGAATAACGGTTTGGTTTTTCCTAACCCCGATAATTTGGCCAATATCTATAATCGAAGATGAAGCACAGCAAAATGTATTCTTGCTTAACCCTATGCATAGTTTTGTTAGCCTGTATCGGGAGATTGTTCTTCAAGGTCAGGTAACGTTTATCTATCTGCAGATAATTATTCCAGTATCGCTGATAGTTTATTTCTTTGGTGGTTGGCTATTCATGAAAATCAAACAGGCGTTTGGCGATGTGCTGTAACTTAGTTTTAGGTAGGGAGCGCTAAAGTGCCTCGCGTATCCGTTCAAAACCTGAATAAGGACTTTAAGATTTACGAGCGACCGCAGGACAGGTTGTTCGAAATTATTCAGCGCAAACAACGACACCAATTATTTCATGTACTCAGTGACATATCCTTTGCGGTGCCTGATGGAAAGAGCCTAGGCATCATTGGTGACAACGGCGCTGGTAAATCAACCCTGCTAAAGCTCTTGGTCGGCACTCTGCAGCCCACCAGTGGTGAAATCACTATCGACGGGCAGGTTGCAGCACTCTTGGAATTGGGAGCGGGTTTTCACCCTGAGTTTACCGGCCGCAAAAATATCTACCTCAATGCAGCGCTATTGGGTGTACCCGATGACAACATTGCAGAACTGGAGAAAGATATTATTGCCTTCTCCGAACTCGACTATTTCATCGATAGGCCGGTTAAGACTTACTCTTCTGGCATGTATGTGCGTCTCGCATTTTCCATCGCGACGATGGTTAGACCGGACATTCTGGTTATCGATGAGGCATTGTCCGTTGGCGACATGGCATTTCAGAAGAAGTGCGTGCAGCGCATGAACGAATTTAGAGAGCAGCAGAAAACCATGGTGTTCTGTAGTCACTCGATGTTCCACGTACAAGAACTCTGTGATATCGCGATCTGGTTAGACAAGGGAAGCATTCGGGAGATTGGCGACAGCGACAAGGTCGTTGGACACTACGAAGACTTCTGCAACAACAAGAAAACCTACAACAGCATTCGGGAAGATATACCCGAAGAACTGCGCGCCGCAGAAGTTGCAAAAGAGCAGGACACACAGGACTGCCGTATCAACTCCATGGCAGTAAGGTCACTAGACGGCACTGACATCACCACGATCGAGCCACTAAGCGATGTGCTTCTAGAAATGGAAGTCGAGGTTTTAGTAGACAATATGGAGGGACATTTCGGTTTTGCCTTCATGAGGTCTGCCGAGGAGCCAATCGCTTCCTTCCTAACTACGAATGACGATGAGATTGAGATAGGCTCGTTCTCCAAAGGTGATGTTTTCAAAGTATCACTAGTAGTCGAGAAGGTTGCCATGCGGGTAGGGGAGTTCTACGCGCTGGGTGGGCTTGCGGACAAGAGCGGCTTGCTCTGGTATGAGACCAAGTTCAGCAAGCTCCTATCCATGAAGCCGAACAAGGGTGTGGGGCCGATGATCATGAAATGCATGTGGCAGTTAGACAAAGACTAAGTCGCCTTACTAGAGCTCGATCCCGTACTGTTCCACCCTCGCTTTCGCTGTCTCAGGCAACATGCCGTAAGGGTCAACCTTGTAGATTCTCGGTAAGGCATTGCCGCTTCGGATTTCTACGATCTCCATATAGGCTTGCCGCACCTTGTCCTCTGGCGCAACTGTGTCCTCGTCGATCTCTTGAATAGTTGATGACTGGCCTGTTAGTGCAGAGCCAATGAACTCCTGTTTGGGATAGACAAAGATAGAATAGATATTGCTAGTTTGAGTGCCCATCCACGGAGTGAGTTCCACTAAGTTCTCTAAAGGCACTATCTCGGCAATCTCTGCACGATTGCTAATGTCTTCCCGTTCTCTGTAGGCGATGATAGTTTCGATAAGCTCATCGTCCAAGCCCGGCAGGAGCCGCATCGCTTCTCGAGTCGCCACATTCAAGTTTACCGTTCGCCCATTGCCGTAGATGGTGAATGCTGCATCTAAGTTGATGCCTTCAAACAATTCGGCAAAACCACGTACGTGTAGAATCTCTTCTACCGTGTCGAGCTCGGGGTTGTTGCGGGGAACATAGGCCTGCTCCAATTCCAGATAGTAATCCTTCTCAGCACCGTTTAGTCCTTCCAGATCATTCAGGTCGGTCCAATCAGTCCAGGCTGCGAGTAGGTCTTGTACCTCTTCTGGGTCGGCGTCTTCACCACCCAGTAATTTCTCAATGAGCAGCTGCATGTTGCGGCGTGGAATTCGATTTAAGTTGATCTTACCTGCATGGTCGTAGATACGAACCACCATGTTCTCAGGAGCTGCGTAGTTTAACTCCAGCGCCTCTCCATCGAAGCGGTAAGCGGGGGTTAGAATTTCGCCTTCTTCACTTTCCTCTACTTGCTGATCGATAGGTGTTGGCATACGTTCTAGCATGAGCTCCATCTCGGCAAAATTAACCGTAGCCATTAGCTGAGCCCACTCCTGACTAGCGTCGCGATTGTGTGCCGCCGTCTGCGCAGATAATCTTACTTTGCCTGCCATCGCCGTTACTAGTACCGTTAATAACACCGCCGTCCATAGGACGATGATTATGACTGAGCCAGTTTGTTTAGAATATTTTCCCATACTAATCAAAACCCAGTATTCGTCGTGGGACGAATACTTCTGTGCTGGTTATTTTTGATACGTGCGACGATCTCCAATTCTTCATTTACATCCTGAAAATCTCGCTCTGGAACGAAATGAACATACACCGCAAGAGGCAGGCTCAATTCCTCTTCACCTAACCATTCATCGATCCATAATTTGTTCTCATTCAAATCTTGATAGAGATAGCTAAACTCGGCTCTATAGTTTTCCAGCACGAGTATTGGTTCGCTCTCGCTCAGTCGTTCCGTTGGGTCATCGCTGAATGCTGGAACCAAGCTCAGATAGACACCCTCGTCAGCTACCGAATACATTTCCCAAACTGTTAATCCCGGGCTACGCTGTGGGGAAACCACCGATACGAAACTAATGTAGTCGTCTTCACCGTGAAAATAGATCTCTCGCCCGAGGGTTTCAAAGTTCGTATAGCTATGGGGGAAAGCACCCTGCAGCGCACGATCTATCTGCAGCACCGCCAGTGACTGATCGAGGCTCTTATCTAAGACATCGGAATTTCGGTTCCAGTCATCCGCCACGATGTAAACACCGGAGCTTAGTAGACCGAGCAGCAGCGCAGTCAATCCTAGGGAAAGGATTATTTCTACTAAGGTGAAGCCTGCTTGTTTATTGTTTTCCATAGATAGTCTACTGCGGAAGATCCAGTTGAATCCAACGGCTTCCCACAATTACTTCGTTGCGTTCTCGATTGACTACTTCATAGGATTGAAATGCATGGACAGTTGCCTGCGTCTTTCGCTCTGGTTCTTCTAAGAGATCCAATGCACGAATCTGATAGCTATCGTCCTGAAGGATCTCTTCGACATCCGAGTATTCGTTTTCTAAGAGTGCAAAATTGATTGCGGCGCGAACACGCGTTGCCTGTACTAGGCTTTCTTCAGAACGCCACGAGAGCTGTTTACTACCCCCAACTAGAGAGAACAGACTGCCAAGCACAAACCCTGTGATCGTTAACGCCACGATGACTTCCAGCAGAGTAAAACCAGCCTGATTGTTGTCCGCTCTTCTCATCAGAATTCTCTATCGGGGTCGCCGCTGGTGACTTTGCCTGTGAACGGGTCGATGTCGATAACGCCTGTCTGACTTTCCTGTGCAAAGAGCAGCAAGCCGCCGCTACTTCCACCTTCAGGGTAGAACGTCACCTCTGTGGATTCCTCGATCTCGATTTCTCTGTCGGTGCTGTCGCGAAAGCGTAGGGTGACACCCTCGCCGCTCCATTGGGCCACGATATTACTGAGGCTGGTATGCCTCTGTTCGCTGTCGAACTGATCGATTTCATCACTGGGCAATACATTGAAGCTAACTGTGCTGGCCTGCCCAGAAACCACTGCCGTGCGTCTTGCATAGTTGAGCAATGATTGGGCCTGACGTAATTGGGTACTGAAGGTACGCGCTTCGAACCCGCCTAAGTTAGGCACGACCATGATGCTTGCCGTGGCGATGATGGCGAGCACGAGAATGATCTCGAGCAGGGTGAACCCGCGCTGCGGTATTGCTGTTAACGGCCTCGCATCTTTTGAGAGCGCTGTTCTACAGGCCAATATCGGCGTCATCATCTTCGCCGCCGCTCATGCCGTCGGCTCCGTAGGATAGTAGAGTGAATGAGCGGCCACTAGACTCGTAGACATATTCATTGTCCCAAGGGTCAGTGGGAACATCTCTACGCAGGTAAGGGCCATTCCATGATGCTCTGTCGGTATCATCCTCCACCAAGCCATCGAGGCTATCTGGATACTCTCCAACATCGAGTCTATAAATATCTAACGCGGCTTCCAATGTAGATATTTCCGTAAGGGCAACATCGCGCATCGCTCCGGCCTGTTGATTAAATAAATTTGGCGCAACCATTACCGCCAACATTGCGATAATCGCCATCACCACGAGAATTTCGATGAGGGTGAATCCACGGCTTCGCTGCAAGCGGATTTTCATTTCTTGAGATCTACTAATGTTCATGATTAATGCCTACTCTCTCAGTTAGCTGCTAAAAATCAGACGCTTCTATAAGGTCGGACGCCATGTCGAATCGGTCGAGGATGTCTTGATATTCTAACCCTGTTTCGGCATTCAGATTAATAATCTCGGGCCTTAACACGATAAACAATTCACGGCGCTCTACTGTCTCCTGTTGATAGGAGAATAGACGGCCTAGCCCGGGTATTCGATTCAGGCCAGGCACGCCGGAATTTAAATTCTCGGTATCGGTCTGAATCAGACCTCCTAGCACCACGTTTTCACCGTCGCGTACGACAACCGTGGTATTGATTTCCTGATTGTTAAACACGGGATTATTGTTTACCCCGGTCGCGCCACCATCTACTGAAGACAGCTCCTGCCGGATAATCAAGTTTACGATACCCTCGTTGTTTATCTGCGGCGTGATGGACAACACGATACCGGTATCGCGGTACTGAATGTTGGTTGTGGCGATGCCAGCATTACCCAGAGACTGACCTTGTTCCACAGGAACTTGCGAGCCAATCTGAATCTCACCCTCTTGGTTATTGGTCACCGTTAACGAGGGTCTAGCCAGCAACTGCACGTCGTTGTTGATAGCAATTGCCTCTAAGGTCGCATCGACCTGAGAAGCGCCATCGATAAAGGATTTAGTGAACAATAGACCACCAAGCTGCGGTACGAAGCCGGTCGATGTATTGGTTGAGATAGGGTCCACGGCACTGTTTGCAGCGATGCGTGACCAGTCCACACCAAACTTCGTTGCATCACTAAGTGTAATCTGTGCGATTACCGCGTTGATCATTACCTGAAGTGGCACCGAATCTAGTTGATTGATGGTGGTGAGTAGCTGTCGGTAGTCCCGCGCCGTACTGCGAATCAACAAACTGTTTGTCGCTTCGTCCGCCACGATCTTTACGCTAAGGTTTGCTGAGACAACTGTGCTAGTTGAATTCGTCACGAAAGCGGCATTCCCATTTTCGAGCTCAACTGTATCTAGGGAATTAGTAGCAGCGCCGTTGCCTCGATTTGAATTAGCCAGCGAATCATCGTCGTCATCCTCGAACACCTGGGAGAGAGTCTCTGCGAGCTCCACCGCACTTAGGTTATTTACCTGATAGTGAAACAATTGCTCCACCTGTTCCTGACCGTCGGAGTCTAGGATTTTTATCCAACGGGAGATCTCTTCGAAGCCACGCGCCGCTGGTGCAGTCACCAGAATCCCATTGATACGCTCGATTCCTTTTACTTGATAGGCCGGCGTTGTACCCTCGATTAGCAAGAGAATTTCAGCTAACTCGTCGGCAACCTCAATCGCATTCGCGTTGAATAATTGATAGAGATGAATGCCCTGATTTTGAAAGGGGTCTGCATCGACAAGAAACAGTAATTCGTTGATGCGCTGCAATTGCGACTCACTGGCAGATATAGCCAACGTGCCATTCCCAACTAGTGTTCTCACCTCGCCATCTGGGGCCAGAAGCGGTTCGATAACTTGGACTGCCGCTTCTGTAGAAATAAAGGTGAGCGGCGTAATCTGCAGAATACGCGCGGCGGTACCCTGACCTAGCGTGTCTGGCGTCGCTATCTCTACCGGCAGGCTACTGCCGATCTTGCGTGCATTGTAGACATTGCCAACACGATTCAGCACTACGCCTGCATCGCGGCTAAGTAAGCGAATCAATGGCCAGATATCGGCCTGACTCAGTGGCCTTGCCGTCGAAGTACGAATGCTGACTTTACTGTCGATGGTCGGATCGATAACAATAGTCATATCTAATGCACCGGCGAGCTCTTCCAACACTAGACGCAGGTCTGCCTGTTCATAATTGAACTCGACCACGTCCTCGGCAAGAGCCTGTTCGGGGCTAGGCACGGATTCTTGAAAGCCATCGAACTGTAATGTGTCACCGTCGCGGTTAATCTCGTTGATGATTCTTTGCTGTTCGACAGAAATATTTGCTTCGGCCTCTGGTATGACAACCGCAGTATTTTGATTCGACGCAATTCGCGCGCTTGAGCTAGCACTCGACTGCCTGCCATCACCCGCGTCAGACTGCACATCCAACACGGCGCAAGATGAAAGGACAAAACCCGCTAGCAGAAGCGCCAGAGGTTTTTTCGTTGCTTGTAGAATTTGCTTAGACTTCACAATGTTCTCCGAAATTTAGAAATCCACCGCATTCATACTGAAAACAGCTGACAGCATGGTGATGGTTATACCGCCAACTGCAATGGCGAGAATTATTATTAGGGCTGGCTGCAAAGCGGCTACCAGACTAGAAATTTGATTGCGTACCGTTGTGTCGAATGTGGCAGCAGACTTAATCAGAATATTGGCGGTTCTGCCTGACTCCTCGCCCACTGCTACCAGTTGATGGAGCAGCGTTGGGAATTGATTGGTCTTCTCTAGGGAGGCGCCCAGTCCTGCTCCGCCTCGCACATCTTCTTCTACTTGCACTAACTGCGTCGCCAAGACGGTATTGCCAACAACCTCTCTGGACACACGCAACGCGCGAATTAAGGGAATACCTGCGCCCAAGAGCGCCCCTAGTGTTCTGGCAAAGACCGCACACTCTTTATAGAGGATCAATGTGCCCATCATCGGCAGAGATAACAGAAAACCATCTTTCTTTAATTTTGAGGCAGGCTCTTTGTCTAGACGTTTCCAAAAGAATACGAGAAGACCAATAAATACGATAAGCAAATAGCCGTAGCTCTGAATGCCACTGCTTAGGGAAAGTAGAAAAGCCGCTGATGCTGGAATTTCACTGCCGGCATCTTCAAACATCGCCGCAAACTGAGGGACGACGAAAACCAGTAGTAAAACCACGGAGAGTACGCCAGTAATGAGCAAGACGATCGGATAGATCATTGCCGAAATAATTGCCTGCCTAGTCTTAGCGCTAGTTTCTAAAAACTCTGCGAGCTCGGGTAACATTGTGTCCAAAATGCCCCCTTCTTCTCCGGCGCGCACAATATTAATGTACATCTTACTGAAGACCTTCGGGTGAGCCTCCATCGCCTCGGCAAGGCTTCTACCTTCCTTCACCTCACGCAGCAGACTCACCACAAGTTGACGCATCGCGGCGGATTCTGTAATGCCTTCCAATAGTCGCAGCGACCTGTCTATGGGCACCCTTGCCTCGACTAGCGTGCATAGGCCATTGGTGAAATCCAACACATCTGCCTGAGAGATACGTTTACGACGGATCTTCTCGGCAGCTTCTTTAGTTTCCTGTATTTTGACCGGCGTTAAGTTCTTGCCCTTCAAGATTCGCACAGCCTCACGCTCGGTATCAGCACTAAGCTGACCGTTTAGCATCTTGCCCTGCGCATCGAAGGCCTGATATTTGAAATAGAGTGTGCTCATATCGCTCTGGTTACCCGCACAACTTCTTCCGGTGTAGTCATGCCACTCGCTAGCTTCTCGAGGGCATCCTGTCTTAGGGTTTTCATGCCTTCTCTAATTGCTTCGTCGCGAATGATGTTGGCGTCTGCACCGCAGGCTATGTGGTGACGAATCGCATCACTCATTATCAATAGTTCATACAGACCAACTCGGCCTCGATATCCAGTCTGTCCGCAGCGTTCACAACCACTGCCACGCTGAATTTCAGTGATCGTGTTTACATCGATCTCCAGCGCCGTCGCCTCGTCTGTACTTAAGGGATGAGTCTCGGCACAGTCGGTGCAAACCCGCCTTACCAAACGCTGCGCCTGTATGGCGAGCAAGCTGGAGCTAATTAGATAACCTTGCACGCCCATATCTTGCAGTCGGGTAACGGCGCCTGCTGCATCGTTGGTGTGCAGCGTGGAAAAAACTAAGTGTCCGGTAAGTGCCGATTCGATTGCGATCTCTGCAGTCTCATGGTCGCGAATCTCACCGATCATCAACACATCGGGGTCTTGTCTAACGATCGAACGGAGACCTTGTGCAAAGCTCAGCCCGATGCTGGCATTCGCTTGAATCTGAGTGATGCCGTCTAGCTGATATTCAACCGGATCTTCAACGGTGATTATTTTTTGCTTCTCATTATTAATCTTCTCTAGCGTTGCATACAGTGTGGTGGTTTTACCGCTACCAGTTGGGCCGGTTATCAACACCATGCCGTGGGGCTGCGTGACAATATTCTGGTACTGACCGAGAATTTTTTCAGGCATGCCTAATTGCTGCAGACTTACCGCAGTATCGCTTCGGTCTAGTATTCTCAATACGACAGATTCGCCGTGCACACCTGGTAGAGTCGACACGCGCATATCGAGTTGTTTGCTGCCTACCTTGTAATCTATGCGACCATCTTGCGGTAAACGTTTTTCACCGATGTCTAGCTTCGCCATGAGTTTCAAACGTGAAGCAACGGCGGTGTGTATATTGATAGGTAGGCGTTCGATACGCGTCATGATTCCGTCGACGCGGCAACGAATATCCAGATGATTTTCGTTAGGCTCGAAATGTATATCACTGGCATCGAGGTCAAGTGCGCGTGCGAATAGGTGATTAACTAGTCGAATGATTGGCGCTTCCGATGCTAGGTCTGCGAGTGCTTCATCATCGGCGAAGCCAGAAACAAAGAGGTCTTCATCTGTACTCTCCATCTGCGGAGAGAGCTCTGCGCGCCAGTGACGCATCAGCCTACGCACTTCATCTGCGGCACCGATTTCGAATTGTATTTCTTCATTCAAGATGAAACGAATCTTCGCTCGCAATTCTATACTCGGCGTCTCTTCACAGATGAGTCGGGCAGATTCAGCAAAGTCCTGCGCTGGTACTATGCCCTGCGGCTCTAGCAGCTGACCGAATACGGCGAGCGTCATAGCCGGCGACTTTATTGCTAACTCTTGATTATCGATTGCAGTCATCTGTTGCTCGCAACCTCTGCAACAAGGCCTTCACTTCGGGCAAAGCCAACAACAGTGATCGCACCGCTGTATTGATTGCGACTTCTACTTACATTAAGAGCCGTCACACGAAGCCTAGGAGCAGAATTTTCCAAGCTCTCCAAGAAACGAACCATGTTCGCCTGATCGCTGGTACGAAATGACATCTCTTGTCGGATTAGTAACCAATCATCCGTCACCATGCGATCGGCTAAGCGTGTCGAACTTACTGTGATTCCTGCCTCGCGTGCCTGCAATGACAGTGCCCGTTGAATATTCGCTTCGACGATGGGTATCGTCTCACCGCTAAAAGTCTCGTTATTCAATTCGGCAATCTGCGACTCGACTTCGATGCGGCGCTCTCGCCAGCTCTCGGTATTTTCTATCAGGCGTTGTTCGCGAGCGATGTCCATCTCCACGCTTTCGATATTGCCCTGCCTTTCGGCATACATCGACATAACCGCCGGCCAACCTTTGGTTGTCACGAACAGCACAGCCACGACAGCAGCTAGCATTAGAATATTTCTTTCGCGTTTAGATATTTGCATCAATAGTACTTTGTCTCGGTTTTTCTCTAGGGCAACTACTCATCTGGAAAGTAGCGCACCATGTATCCTTCGAAATTTACTGTGCTTAATCTGAGGTCGATATAGTATCTTTGGTTGTTCGTTGCTCTGGAGAAGACGACTTCGGTAAACATCGGATCCTGCTCTAAGCGTTGTAATATGGCCTGAGGTTCGTTACTAGTTCCCTGTATTTTTATTAGGCCTTCTGAAACTTCCATCGAGGATAAGGTGTCAGGCCGCAATATATTTTGTAGGGTAAACATTGCTTCGCGAAGGTTCTGTTCAGGAAAATCACTGATCAAACCCCATTCGTTCTCGAAGCTAACAACTGCTGCCTGGTCTTGTCTTGCATCGCTTGCCATCTCTCTGTGCATTGCTAAAGTAGTCGCTAAAGATCTAAATTCTATTCCCTGAAGAATGAAAGGAACGGCAGCAAGAAAAATCACCGCAACCACCGCAGCCGCTGCGGCTAGGTATTGTTTCCCTTGAACGGTTCTTCGCGTAGCGTTTAGCGCGCCATGGGGAAAGAAACAATATTCCGGGTTCGCTTGAACATCGAATCTAGCGAAATAGTCTGCAAGGTCATTCAACTCAATTAAATTTTCAGAAGAATTTATAGCAAGCGCTTCCTGCCACTGTTGCTGAAATACTTCCTCTTGTAAGTCTTGCTTGGGCACGTGAAGTAAAGACTTGAGAACACCGTCTTCTATAACCACATAAGTTTCAGACGTAGCATCTACATCGAGAATTCTAGTTTTCGCATTTTCGTCTTCACCATTCATGAACCGCGGTTTTACTGCAGCAAGGAAAATGTCTTTTCCCGCGAAGGCCTCGAATAGCTCAGACAAAATTGCTTCCGTCATCCACAGGGCAAGATGCTCATCTCCTTGCGTTACCGAAGACGGATTGATAGCGAGTGACAGTGGTTCCTCTAAGCTCGGCAAAATACTCTCTGCCTGAATTTTTAGAGCAGAGACGAGATTTTCTTTCGCGACGCCTGGCATTGTCGTTGTCGTCGCAACGAAAAAATTTGCCGGCAGTAATAACATAGCGACACATTCTTTACGTTGTTCGGCGGAGAACCCTGCTAGTAGCTCTGCACAAGCCCCAGCTATCGATTGAACATCAGTGTCTTTGAGTTCTACGGTGTTTCTACTTTCCAAGTGGACGATCTTGTTATCGAAAAGCAGGAAGCTAGTTTCAACTTTCTTGATGAGATCACGGCCGGAAGCACCTTGTATCAAGGTCCGTAGCTGCGACGGTAAATAAGCCGTCAGTTGTTCTCGCCACCGCGAGTTGTCGAAAGCAAAGCTGGACATAAAATTGTTCTTACTAAAAATTTTCGGTTGTGGAGCTTAGTCGCCTCAGAACCGACAAATTCAGCCCCTCTATTTGGAGCTAAACTATTGAATAAATTGTTAAATCTAAGATGTAAGACTGTTATATCGGCAAAATAGTTTTAAGGCGTAAATTTGTTCTATATAAATTCGGTGCCCAGAGGAAGGGCGGGTAGGAAGGCTTTGTAAAACGGGGTCTATAAACTTATCTAACGGGCATAAAGAAGGCCGCTCTGAGTTAGCTCAGAGCGGCCTTGATACCTTACAAGCGTGGTCTTATTCGCCAGCGCTTGAGAGCTGCTGACGCTCTTTTTCTACAAGAAAATCAACAACTTCGAGCATGTCTGCCTGAGTTCGCACGCTCTCACCAGTAGTGACGAGGTACTTTCCATTCACAATCATATTCGGTGTGCTGCGAATCTCATAAGCCTGCATACGCTGCTTAGCCTGATTCACCTTAGTGCGGACCGAGAATGAATTAAACGACTTCTTGAACTCATCTTCGTCGATACCGTGTTCCGCGAACAGAGCGCCTATCTGACCTTCGTTCTGTAGTCGATTGCCTTCAATATTGATCGCGTTAAAAACAGGCTCGTGAACTATATCGATAGCATCCATCGCTTCAGCTGTGTAATAAACCTGAGCGTGAACTTCCATCAGGCCGTTCCACATGGCCGGAAAGCGGCCAAAATCAACGTCTGCGGGCATAGTTGCTTCCCAATTGGCTATTAGCGGCTCGAATCTAAAGCAGTGAGAGCAGCCATACCAGAATGCTTCCAGAACCTCGACCTTGCTTGAGTCATTGGTATTTACAGGAGCGCTAAGCTCCGTGTAATGAGTGCCTGCAACGAATTTTTCTATCTGAGCAAAGCTAGAAAATGCCAGAGGCACTAGCAGTACAAAGGTTAAAACCTGTATTGATCGCTTCATTGTTTAACTCCGTCTCTTTTAGCTATGTTATTAGCTATCTAATCAATCTACGAACTAAAATTTCACTATAAAAACACTATCACAGCGTCTCGATCCTCGCTATCGCATTGATACCGATACAGGACCGGTTTGGCGCAGTAATCGATTCACGCAGCGTTTTAAGGCTCGTTCAGGCTAAATAATGCCTAATTTAGGCCAGAAACGTAGCTGGCCAAAGCCTCTAATTCTTTGTCGGTAAGACGCTCAACTACCGTTCTCATCATCTCGGCGCCGTCATTCTGGCGAGCTCCTGATCTGAAATCCTTCAATTGCTGCAGTGTGTATTCAGCATGCTGACCACTCAATGAAGGGAATCCTGCGGGTGCATTACCCTGTCCTGTAGGTGAGTGACAAGCTGAGCACGCGGCAACGGCAATCTCGGAGTTTCCAGCGCGGTAGAGCCTTTCAGCCAATTCAACCGATTCTGGGTCTGCGCCTTGTATAGTGGGCTGCTGCGAGGAATACCATGCTGCGATATCTTCCATATCTTGATCGCTCAAGGACAATACCATGGCGGCCATGGTGGCTCCTGCTCTAGCGCCTGATTTGAAGTCCTGGAGCTGTTTAACCATATATTTGGCGCCCTGACCCGCAAGTTTCGGGTTCATCGCCAAGAGACTGTTTCCATCCACACCGTGACACGAGCCACACAGGGCAGATTTAGCCTGGCCTGCGGCGGCATCGCCTTGGGCAAGGAGTAAATTGGGTATTAGGCCTACAATGGCGGCTGCAAGTACTGCTATTACTGTTTTCTTCATGGGTTTTCCCGGTCACTTCCAACAAATTCAGATAAACTAGCGATCCAGCCAGTGTGCTCTCGAGGTAATTCTCGCCTCATCTGCTCCAATGTGTCTTTAAGGCCTATTGCGGCCAGGGACACCTGAAACGATTCGGGCACAGGTTCTTCAAATCGCGGTCGCGAATTATAACGTAAATTGCGCAGTGACTCTATTTATCCTCGCATTCGACGATAGAAAGTGGAGCCAATCGATCTCTGAGCGCAGTGCTGAGATCAAAGATTTTGCAAAAGGTGTTAAAAAATGAATTTTAATCAGGCAGAGTTCGTAACAAGTGCCGCAACGTTGAAAGCCTGCCCAGATAATTCTCTGGCGGAGGTAGCCTTTGCCGGTCGCTCAAACGCGGGCAAATCTAGCGCAATAAACACGATTACTGGCCATAATCGCCTCGCCCGTATCAGTAAGACTCCGGGACGAACTCAGCTCATCAACTTCTTCGCTTTAGACGAAGGCAGACACTTGGTAGATCTGCCGGGCTATGGTTTTGCCAAAGTACCACTGAAGGTTAAAAACAAATGGCAGCACGAACTAGAGCAATATCTGCGTCAACGGGAAGCGCTGGTAGGCTTAATTCTGCTAAGTGATATTCGACACCCGCTTAAAGAGTTCGATCGCATGATGATCGATTGGGCAGTGCAATCGGATCTGCCTCTGCATATCTTGCTAACCAAATCGGACAAACTGAAAAGAGGCGCCGCCCAAAACACACTACTGTCTGTGCAGAAGGAAGTTGCCAAGCTGGACAATGTAACGCTGCAACTATTCTCTTCGCTAAAAAATGTCGGGGTTGACGAGGCGAGATCGAAACTTAGTGACTGGCTTTCTTCACCGGATATGATCGATGAAGAAATTGACGAAGAAGACCCCGCTGATTAGCGCAGGATCGACTGCAATTTTTGGCAGCTAGTGCGCTTCATCCCAATTGTCGCCAACTCCAATATCCACAACCAGAGGCACATCCAGTGCCGCCGCCGTGGTCATTCGAAACTTCACTCCCTCTGAGAGGAGGTCGAGATCTTTCTCACTCACTTCGAATACCAATTCATCGTGTACCTGTAATAGCATGCGCGCATCAAGCTCGCCCATTGCTAACCAATGATCGATGTCGATCATCGCTCTCTTGATAATATCCGCGGCCGTGCCTTGCATAGGTGCATTGATAGCTGTGCGCTGCGCCGCCTTTCTTAACATGCCATTGCCGGCGTGAATATCGGGCAGGTAGAGGCGTCGACCGAACAATGTTTCGACATAGCCCTTCTCATCGGCCAATGCCTGAGTCTCATCCATATACTTCCTGACACCCGGATATTTCTCAAAATAGCGATCGACATACTTCGCGGCTTCCCCACGACTAATGTCTAATTGATTGGCAAGACCAAAGGCCGACATACCGTAGATTAAACCGAAGTTAATCGCCTTCGCGCTGCGTCTCTGATCAGTGCTTACATCTTCCAATGCCACACCAAAAACATCCGCTGCCGTCGCCTTATGAACATCTTGCGCATTCGAGAACGCTTTGAGTAGACCCTCGTCCTGAGAAAGATGCGCCATGATTCTCAGCTCTACCTGGGAATAGTCTGCCGCTAACAATTTGTTGCCGGGATCGCATACAAATGCCTGGCGAACACGTCGACCCTCTGCTGTACGGATAGGAATATTTTGCAAATTAGGATCGGTAGATGACAAACGACCGGTCGCAGCAACTGCCTGCTGAAAGGACGAATGGATTCGCCCAGTACCCTTATTAATTTCCAGTGGAAGTTTATCCGTGTAAGTGGATTTCAGTTTGCTCAGTGATCGATGCTCTAGAATAAGCTTCGGCAGTTCGTAGTCTTTTGCTAACTCCTGCAAAATGGGTTCGGCCGTGGAGGGTTGGCCCGTCTTTGTCTTCTTTAGAATTGGTAACTCTAGCTTCTCGTAGAAAATTGTTTGCAGTTGTTTAGGCGAGCCCAGATTAAATTCTTCTCCGGCTATCTCAAAAACTTGCAGCTGCAATTTTTCTAGTTGCTTGCCGATCTGCTGACTCTGTTTCGCGAGCGCCACCGCATCGACGCGAATACCGTTACGCTCAACTGTATTTAGCACTTCGATAAGTGGCAATTCATAGTATTGATATAGGCCAAGTAGGTGGCCGTTGCTGCTCAAATTCTGCTGTAAGATGGCAGACAGACGTAAGACGTGGTCTGCTTTTTGTGCCGCGTAGGGGGCGAACTCCGCAAGCGCGACTTGCTCTGTGCTCAGCTTGCCTCGACCCTTGCCCAGCAGACTATCGATATCAATGGGCGCCACCTCTAAATAGGTTCTAGTTATAAGTGGCAGCTGATGCTTCGTTGCAACGGAGTTGCTGACATAGGATGCTAGATGCACATCGTTTTTAATCGGTTGTAGATTAATCTCGTAGTTCTTCAATACATGCTCTAGGTGCTTCAGATCGAAACCAATTTTTGTAATCGATGGATTTACTAAGATCGGCTTCAATTGTGCGAGGCAATCGTCAATATCTAACTGAGCTGGCACATCCTCGTAATCATGCAAGAAGGGAATGTAGAAGGCCTTGCCCATTTCGATACAAATTCCGATACCCAGTATTTTTTGATCAAGGAAATGATCTCCTATCGTTTCCAATGAAATGCTGAAATTCGATGTGGCTGAAAGCTGATCGATGAGGGATGCGAATTCGGTCGATTCTACAATTAACTTATAATCTATATCTTCGTCGGCAATCGACACATCGACTTCTTCGACTACTGACTCTTTACTTGCGGCTTTCTTAGTTTTCTTTGCGCCGGCTACGCCCTGATCTTCTAACTCCTTGATCCACGATTTAAATTCCATTTCTGAAAAAAGCTCGTGTAATTTTTGCTGATTTTCTTCTTTAGCTACTAGCTCAGGTATCTTTACGTCTAACGCTACATCCATCTTTATTGTTGCGAGCTCGTAGGAGAGCCTAAGTAGATCGATATTATCGCGCAGTTTCTCTCCAACTTTTCCGCCTACGGCTGCAGCGTTTTCGATAATGCCTTCCATGGAACCGTATTCCTGCAACCACTTAACAGCTGTCTTCGGACCGACACTAGGCACGCCCGGAATATTGTCTGACTTGTCACCCATGAGAGCGAGATAGTCGATAATTCTGTCCGGTGCGACACCGAATTTTGTGACTACTGACTCACTGTCTAATAACTCGTTGGTCATGGTATTGATAAGGGTGACTTTGTCGTTCACGAGTTGAGCCAGGTCCTTATCGCCTGTTGAGATTAGAGTTGAGATGCCCGCTGCCGTTGCTTGTTCAGAAAGCGTGCCGATAACATCGTCCGCTTCTACATCGCTAATGATGAGCAGAGGCAGCCCCATCGCTTCGATAATGTCGTGTATTGGTTGTATCTGCGAGCGCAGCTCATCCGGCATCGGCGGCCTATGGGCTTTATACTCTGTGTATATTTTGCTGCGAAAAGTTTTCCCCTTCGCATCAAACACAATCGCAATATTGCTGTCCTCGTAGCTTTTTATGAGACTACGAATCATGTTGATGACACCCTTCACGGCACCTGTAGGCTGCCCCTTGCTACTTACCAGAGGCGGAAGTGCATGGAACGCACGAAACAGATAGGAAGATCCATCTACTAGAATGAGTTGTTTTGATTCGGCCAACTTACTTTCCTTTTACAGGTTTGGTTTTATGCTGCATCTACTCGTAGAGGCATTGGTAAAAATCATTTGCGATGTTCGAGATAAATTCACTATAGGCATTCTCACTAGCATCTACATTGCTGCCTAGCAGGTCGACTGTAATTAGTTTCACCACGCTGCCATCCAGCACCGTACTAATTAGATCTGGGCTTGAGTCGAACTCCACTAACAAACACGACGGTTGTTGTTCTTTCACTTCGCTTCTCAGCTTTATTATTTCGCGAATGCCTGGCTGAACTTCTGGGTCCTGCAAGATGACCATTTCATGCTGCAAGCCAAACTGCTGTTCAAAATATTGATAGGCATTATGGTAAACCGCATAGTTCGCCGTTGACGGAGACTCAAACCTTTCTGCGACTTTTTTGTCGCTGCTCTCAATCTCTACGTTAAAATTTTCGAGATTCTGGCGATAGGATATAGCGTTGACTGGATCCAATGTAGCTAGCCGCTCGGTTATCGCTGTAGCAATTCGTATTGCATTTGAACTATCTAGCCAAAGATGTGCATCCAACTGGCCATTGCCAACGGTATGCAATTGCAAGCCGGGTAGATCGATAACTGTAATTGCCTTTGCTTTGTTGTTTTCCTGCACAAAGAAGTCACTGATGTGGGTTTCAAATAATGGGCCTATCCATAGCGTCATGTCTGCTCGGGCTAGAGCGATGCGGTCAGATGGCGACACGGTGAAGTGATGGGCCGATTGCTGTGGATCTACAATGGATGAAACACTGCCATGTTCCTGCACTATTGCCTCGGTGATCATTTGCAGGGGCTTTATAGTAGTAACAATACTCACATCTGCGCGGCTTACCGAACAAACTAGGGTCATTAACAATACAATCAAATAGAATTTAGGCATTGGGAAATTTCATGCAGAGCTAGCTAACTCAAGAGCTTCAGGGACAAAGGAAAGTTTGACATCGATGCTATGATATACCATTGTCCTGCCTGCTCCTACGCGAGTAAGAACGTGAAGGCGAGAAACTTAACAGTAAGAAAGCAACACCATCTATTGTGCAGATTGAAGAGGCTGTAGCGAGTAATTCGAATGACTATTTCCGATACTAGCAGTAATCCAGCCACCAATTCTTCAGCTGATACGAATGCCCCCGCTGTTTTGCTTGCAGCGAAATCCATCAACAAGGATTTTGCCGAGAAGAAAATTCTAGAGAATATAAGCCTCACCATAGAGGAAGGGCAGATTGTCACCCTAATTGGCCCGAATGGGGCCGGTAAGACCACTCTGGTGCGTATTGCCCTAGGACTACTCAAACCCGATTCAGGATCAATTTACCACCGGCCTGCCTTGCGAATAGGCTATATGCCCCAGCGAGTTCATGTAGAGCCTACGCTACCTCTGACTGTTAATCGGTTTCTTCAGCTAGCCAACCGGCAAGATAAAGCGCTGCTGTCTAGCACTCTGCAAGACTTGAAAATAGGCCATCTTGAAGGTCAGCAACTTGCGGCTATATCTGGCGGGGAGCTACAGAGAGTGCTGCTCGCCCGTGCCTTGCTGCGTAAGCCAGAGTTACTCATTCTCGATGAGCCGGCACAGGGCGTCGATCTGGCGGGGCAGGCAGAGCTGTATCAGCTCATCAGCGAGATTAGTGATAAACACCGCTGTGGCGTGTTGATGATTTCCCATGACCTGCATCTGGTGATGTCTTCAACGGACGAGGTGATCTGTCTCAATCATCACATTTGCTGCCATGGCAAGCCTGAACACGTTACCAATGACCCAGCCTACCTGAGCCTGTTTGGCGCGAGCGCCTCTCAGAACCTTGCTGTCTATACCCATCACCATGATCATGAGCACGGCATTGGCGGCAGCGTGAAGGAACACAGTCATGATTGATTCTATGATGCTTTTCTTCAGCACAGACTTTGTACTGTATGCGCTTGTGGCAGGAATTTCCCTAGCACTAGTGGCGGGTCCACTTGGCTCATTTATTGTTTGGCGCCGCATGTCTTATTTTGGCGACACGCTTGCACACTCCGCTTTACTTGGAATTGCCTTAGGCCTACTTACTGATAGTAACCCACAGTTGAGCATCATAATTAGCTGCCTTCTCTTCGCTTTTTTGCTTACTTTATTGGATCGAAGACCTTCTATTTCTACCGATACTTTGCTGGGTATTTTGGCCCATAGTAGCCTAGCGCTTGGTGTTGTTGTGTTGGCGTTAGCGGATTCGGTTAGGGTTGATCTGGAGGCGTATTTATTTGGCGCACTACTCACCATAGGCAACGCTGATTTGATTTGGGTTTTGGTTGTGGTGTCGCTCGTGGCTATCGTGCTTTCACTGTTTTGGAATGACTTCGTATCAATTACAGTTCACGCAGAAATAGCTGAAATAGAGGGTAAAAACGTAAATAGGCTGAATCTTATTTTGGTTTTGCTGATTGCGTTAACCATCGCCGTATCGATGAAAATTGTAGGCGTTTTATTGATAACATCGTTGCTAATAATCCCGCCCGCCGCAGCGCGTTCAATGGCGAAAACACCGGAGCAAATGGCTGCGAGAGCGAGCGTTATAGGTTGTATTTCTGTAGTGCTGGGTCTGGTTTCGGCTTTCTATTTTGATGTGCCCGTGGGGCCATCTATCGTCGTTGTGGCGACGCTAATATTTCTTGTTTTCTATTTTTATCCAAACGTTCTAAAGACTAAGAACTAGTTTGCTTAAAACCTACTTAGCTATCTGACGAAAAGCCGACACTAAATCTCGATCACGATGGGGTGCCCGCATCACAGCGTAGTAGTCACCTTGGGGATCTATTACAGCGATGTGAGCGCTGTGTTCAATTTGGTAACTGTCATTAGTCTCAACTGCTGCATTGTGTGAGGGGTCATGGTCGTGAGATGTTGCCGCTACTTCAGACTCGTCCGCCTCACCGTATCCAACATATAACTCCGCTGCTAGCTGGGCGATCTGGTCCGGGTCTCCGCTCAAACCAATAAACTCTTCATTGAAATTAGCCAAATAAGCAGCCATCGATTCCGGGTTATCTCTGCCTGGATCAACCGTTACCAGAAAAACTCGCGGCTTCACGTCCTGACTGAAATCGAGACCATCATAGAACTGTGCTAGCTCAGCCATAGTGAGAGGGCAGATATCCGGGCAATGGGTAAAGCCAAAGAAAACAAGATTCCAATGATCTTGGAAATCATCTTTGGTAAAGAATTCGCCCTGTTGATCAAGTAAGCGAAAGTCACTCAGCGTTCTAGCTTCGGCGTAGACGGTGACGCCGATTTCACGTAATTCAACTTCGTTCTGACGTTCACTGCGCATCAGAAAGAGGACAACTAACGCCACAACGACAATGGCATCAAAGGCTAGAAAGGCGATAAGCGCTGTCTTTCTCTTCAAAATCAGTTGCATGGGGGGATTCTAGGTCAAATCAGATAGTGATCGACGACCAGAGCAATAAACAGCAATGCAAGGTAGAGGATCGAAAAACGGAAGGTATCCATTGCTGTGCTTGGTTTTGGCTTAAACATGAGCAAACCAGACCAGCCGATGAATCCCGCACCCAGAGCAAGCGCCGAGACAAGATAGAGCAAACCACTCATTCCGGAGAAGAATGGGAAAACGCTTACAACCACTAGCATCAGGGTGTAGACGATAATATGAATCTTAGTTACGTGTTCGCCGTGAGTAACCGGCAACATGGGAACGCCCGATTTCGCATATTCTTCCTTGCGGTGAATAGCCAGAGCCCAGAAGTGGGGCGGGGTCCAGGCAAATATGATTAGCACCAAGATTAACGCGCCGCCATCGATGGTACCTGTTACTGCAGACCAACCTAGTAGTGGTGGCATAGCACCGGAAAGCCCGCCAATAACGATGTTTTGAGGCGTTGCATGCTTTAAATAGCCCGTATAGATAAAGGCATAGCCTACAAATGACGCCAGCGTAAGCCAAGCACTCAGTGGATTTACCCATAACAGCAGTATTGCCATTCCCGCAACACCGATGACAATCGCGAATAATGCGGCCTGCTTGGGATCCACCCGACCCTGCGCAACTGGTCGGTTGTGGGTACGCTTCATGATTATGTCGATTTTTCGGTCGATCAGATGGTTTACGACCGCACCTGAGCCGGCTACTAAGGCTATACCAAGATTACCTAATATGAGTACGTCAATCGGTACCATCCCCGGAACTGCGAGGAACATACCAACCAAAGAGGTCAGGATCATCAACATGACAACGCGCGGCTTACACATTTCGTAAAAATCGCGCCAGCTGCTGCTATTAATTTTTGTGGCTATTTCGTTCACGGGTCAACTTTAAATGCTAAATAAGATGGGTTTCTTTAGCGGACTATAACAAATATAAGCCGCATCAATCAGTCGTAGTTTCGAAGCGCGGGCATTCAATCATGTTTGACTTAAAATCTCAAGATGATTGCCTCTAAATACGATGTCGATTTACGCGTTTTTCTAGCAAAACTTGTGCAAAAAGCCTTCACTAATTAGACACTGACAGGAAGGTGTCAAAAATGCTTGATTTCGCGCATGTTTTAGGGGTTTTAGGCTGTAGATTACTTGCAGTGAATTCCAATATTCTATAGCATTCCGGTGCGCATGAGGTGTGCTAAAAATCTTTGAATTCTCAGTTAATTCTGAGGCCTTTCAAGGGACTGAAACTGCCCCATCCAGATAATAATAATTTACAAGGATAGCAGCGGGCCAAAACTTTGAATCGGGAACAACAATGGGGTCACTCATTGTCAAAACCTGCCGACAAAGTGATGGCAACAAAGCTTCAATTCTTGTTCCTCTGGAACGCGATGTACACAAAACTATTTTCCCCTAGTACTTGGCGATGCTTTGTCACCAAGTTACCTAGGATACGTTTGTAATTTTTTAGAAGGAAGGCGGGTTTATGGCTTTAGCGGTCGTTATTTTCTTACTGGTAATTGGATCTGTAATTTTCCATTTTGCCAGTCCCTGGTGGTTCACTGATATTGCAGCTGACTGGGGTTCAATCGATTTCACTATTAACATTACTTTCTGGGTTACTGGATTCGTATTTATCGCGTGTAATTTATTCCTCGCGTATTGCGTCTACAAGTTCCGGCAAAAAGATGGTCACAAGGCCGTTTATGAGCCTGAAAACCACAAGTTAGAAGTCGGACTTTCAGCAATCACAACCATTGGCGTTGTGGCTATGCTCGCACCAGGCCTATTTGTATGGGCAAGCATTGTTACTCCACCGGACAATGCTACTGAGTTCGAAGCCATGGGCCAGCAATGGCAGTGGGCGTTCCGCTATCCTGGTGCCGACGGCATCATGGGTTATGCAGACACACAGCTTGTTACCGAGACCAATCCTTTCGGCGTCAATGTTGAAGACCCTAACGGTCAAGACGACATAATCGTTACCGGTCCTGAGATGCACCTTCCGTTAGACAAGCCAGTTAAAGCCTTACTGCGCTCTAATGACGTGTTGCACAACTTCACCGTTCCTCAGTTCCGCGTGAAGATGGACTTGGTTCCCGGCATGATTTCATACATATGGTTCGAGCCAAATAAGGCCGGCCGTTATGACATCATGTGTGAAGAGCTTTGTGGCATAGGCCACTTCGTAATGCGCGGCGCTGTAGTAATTGAAACTCAAGCCGAGTACGACGTTTGGCTTGCAGCACAACCTACATTCGCAGAAACCCAAGCGGTTGCCGCTGCTAACCCAGCCGCTGGCCAAGCACAGTACGCAGTTTGTGCTGCTTGTCACGGAGCACAGGGCGAAGGCAATCAAGCGCTAAATGGACCGAAGCTAGCTGGACAACAGGCTTGGTACATTGAACGCCAGCTGAAGCATTTCAAAGAAGGCGTACGCGGTGGCGAAGGCGACACCAACGGTCAAGCAATGGCACCGATGGCGAATATGCTTGCAGACGATGCAGCTGTCCGCAACATGGCGGCCTATATCGCATCAATGCCTGATACACCGGCTACTCCTACCATCACTGGTGCTGACGTTGCCAATGGCGCAATCATCTACGACCGCAACTGTGCTGCTTGTCACCTAGATAACGGAGACGGCACTTGGTACACAGACGCACCGAAACTTGCGGGCATGAGCGACTGGTATTTCGTTACTCAGATCAGCAATTTCCGAGCCGGTATCCGTGGCCTGCATCCGAAGGATGACTACGGTGAGCAGATGGTTGGTATGTCGACTGCCATGTCTGGCCTTGAAGAGATTGAAGACGTAGCGGCTTTCATCAATACATTGAGATAGCGCGCTACAAAAAATATTAGATTAGATTGTTAACGAATTTTGGCCGTAGTTGGCTGATACAAAGATTATAGAGTTAGGAGGATTTAATGGCTTACGTACCATTAGCTGATCAAGATTCCGAAATGGAAATGCATCACCCCCATAGTTGGGTAACAAAATACGTTTGGAGCCAAGATCACAAGGTTATTGCCATTCAATACGGTGGCCTAGCCATCGCGGTTGGTGTTGTAGCGTTGGTTCTTTCGCTTCTAATGCGCATGCAATTGGGTTTCCCAGAGACATTTGATCTCATCGACCCAAGTTCATACTACCAGTCGGTAACTATGCACGGCATGATCATGGTTGTTTACATGTTGACGGCCTTGTTGCTGGGCGGCTTTGGAAACTATTTGATACCACTCATGTGTGGCGCGAGAGACATGGTGTTTCCGTTCTTGAACATGTTGAGTGTTTGGGTTTACGCACTGTCAGTGCTAATCCTTATGTCGAGTTTCTTCGTCAGTGGCGGTCCAACGGGGGCGGGATGGACGCTTTATCCTCCCCAGACTTCTATGGCCGGCACACCTGGACATGATATGGGCATTGTATTGATGCTCCTTTCTCTAGCCGTGTTCATCGTTGCCTTCACAATGGGCGGACTGAACTACGTAACAACAATTCTTCAGTACCGCTGCCGCGGACTCACCATGATGCGTCTTCCTCTCACTGTTTGGGGAATCTTCATCGCGACAATTCTTGGTCTGTTTGCATTCCCGGCGTTGCTTGTTTCGGCAATCATGATGCTTTTCGATATGCTGTTAGGCACTAGCTTCTTTATGCCAGCGGTAATCGAGTCAGGTACTCCACTTGATCACAACGGCGGTAGCCCGATCTTGTTCCAGCATTTGTTCTGGTTCTTCGGTCACCCTGAAGTGTACATCGTGGCACTACCGGCATTCGGTCTAGTCTCTGACGTACTTTCCACTCATGCACGAAAGAACATCTTCGGATATCGCATGATGGTTTGGGCGATTATTGCCATCGGCGGATTAAGCTTCATCGTATGGGCACACCACATGTACGTGAGTGGTATGCATCCTTATTTTGGTTTCTTCTTCGCGACGACTACATTGATCATCGCAGTACCTACAGCACTTAAGGTGTACAACTGGGTACTAACACTTTGGGAAGGCGATATCCGCCTGAACGCACCCATGTATTTTGCCATTGGTTTTATCTTCACTTTTATCCATGGCGGATTAACGGGTCTATTCCTAGGTAACGTGGTTATCGACTTGCCTCTTTCCGATACTTACTTTGTGGTAGCTCACTTCCACATGGTGATGGGTGTATCACCAGTGCTAGTTATCTTCGCCGCTTTGTATCACTGGTATCCGAAGGTTACAGGTCGCATGTTCCATGAAGGTATGGCGAAAGCTCACTTCTGGTGTACTTTCCTAGGTACCTACGCGATCTACTTGCCAATGCACTACCTTGGCTTCTTGGGTGTTCCGCGTCGTTACTATGCAATGGGCTCAACGGATTTCATCCCAGCTTCTGCACAGGATCTAAACGTAGTGATTACTTATGCCGCTCTGTTTGTTGGCGCAGCTCAGCTACTGTTTTTCATCAACATCTTCTGGAGTCTGCGTAACGGTGAGAAAGCCGGTCCTAACCCTTGGGGATCTGCCTCGCTGGAATGGCAAACGCCTGATACTCCGCCTGCACACGGCAACTGGGGCGATGAGCTTCCAACTGTTTACCGTTGGGCTTACGACTACAGCGTGCCAGGTGCACATGAAGATTTCATTCCTCAGAATGTACCTGAAAGTGATGAGCCAACTGCGGATGAGCAACACTTTGATCCGGATCACGACGAATCTAAGGCAGATGCATGAGCCTTTTTAAAACACTCACCGAGAAGCCCTGGGAACGAAAGGGTGTAATCGGCGGACTAAATCCGGAGGGCGCTTTCGAGTCCCCCCCGGAGCGTGTCGCGCTAGGGTTCTTCCTTACGATTGCCTCAGTGATTTTCTCGATGTTTGGTGTCAGCTACGTCATTCGGATGTCATTACCCGATTGGGAGCCGCTAGCCGAACCGTCTCAGCTGTGGCTAAACACTGGATTGCTTGTTATCAGTAGTGTTCTGTTTCAGTGGGCGAGAAATACGGCCAATGCGGGTAAGCAGAAGAACTTAATGACCGCCTTTATCGGAGGCGGTGTGTTTGCCTTGCTTTTTATAGCAGGACAGATGCTTACCTGGGAAGGTCTGCAGGCTTCAGGTTTTTACGTAGCCTCCAATCCAGCCAACTCTTTCTTCTATCTGCTTACAGGTTTGCATGTTGCTCACCTACTAGGCGGACTTTGGGTATGGAGTAAGAGTTCAATACGATTAATATCAGGTAGCAAGCCTGAAGACGTACGTCTTAGCATCGAGCTATGTACCGTTTACTGGCACTTCTTGCTGATAATCTGGTTAATTATTTTTGCAATTCTTTCCAATACCTAGCGACTACGTAGGGATTGGGGAAAATAAAGTTTAATTTGGAACATAATAGGAAATAAGAATGAGTGATGCAGCTATAAGCGGATCAGGCTCGACTCTAGTCGACGATTGGAGCGCCGATAAACAGGCCTACCATGTGCCTTGGGGTAAGGCCATGATGTGGATCTTCCTCGTGAGTGATACCTTTATTTTCACTTGCTTTCTAACGGGCTATCTTCACGTTCGGTTAAGCACCACCGAGCCGTGGCCATTGCAGAGTGAAATCTTTGCGCTTTCTTTCGGCGGTGATCCTATTCCGCTGATTCTGATCGCGATCATGACCTTTATATTGATTACCAGCTCCGGAACCATGGCGCTGGCGGTTAATTTTGGTTATCGCAAAGATAAAGTTAAGACTTTCTGGTTTATGGTTGCTACCGCTTGTCTAGGTGCCTCTTTCGTTGGCATGCAGGCATTTGAGTGGAGCAAACTGATTCTAGAAGAGGGCGTACGTCCTTGGGGTAACCCCTTTGGTGCCGCGCAGTTTGGATCTGTATTTTTTATGATTACCGGCTTTCATGGTTTGCACGTAACCGCCGGCGTCATTTACTTGTTAACCGTTGCCTTCAAAGTTAAGAAAGGCCACTACGACAAGAAAGGTTATGAGATTGTAGAGATTGCCGGTTTGTATTGGCACTTTGTGGATCTTGTTTGGGTATTCATTTTCGCATTTTTCTACTTATTGTAAGAGGGGACAGCAATGTCATCTGAAGCAGGTCAACAACATCCTCTAGGGATTTATTACAAAATTTGGATTCTTCTGTTTGTATTGAGCTCGTTCTCGTACGCGGTTGATTACTTTAATGTGCAGGGCGGCATGCGCTGGGGTCTAGTACTCTTGTTCATGGCTTTGAAGGCGGGCTTTATTGTTGCGATCTTCATGCACGTGGTTTGGGAAAGAATGGCACTAGTTTTGACTATTCTTGGCCCGCCCGTGGTACTGCTGCTGCTAATCGGTTTTATGTCGGTCGAAGGTTTCTATACTTCTGGCGCGCGTTATCAGTACATGGGTCACGATCCAAACGCTGTGGCGCTAACCCCGGCTGATCTTCACGGTGGTGGACACGGTGAAGAAGGGGAACACGCAGAAGAGGAAGCACACTAACTTCTCTGCATAAAAAAGGCCGCTATAAGCGGCCTTTTTTTCGTCTGTCAAAAGTGAAAAACTAGCTCTAAGAATGCTCTCGCAAATACTCCATGACTGGAACTGTGTTCGGGCGAACTCCCCGCCATAATGCGAACGCTTCTGCCGCCTGTTCTACTAACATCCCTAAACCATCAATACTTAAGCTTGCCCCTTCCTTTTTCGCCCACTGCACAAACGGTGTGTCACTCGCTGAGTACATCAAGTCATAGCAGCAACAACCAGAGGCCATAAGTTTCGCATCTAGATTAGGCATTTCACCCTGCAAGCTAGACGATGTGCCATTTATTATCAGGTCATAACTTTGACCCTTACTAGCTGCTCCTTGCAGCATGTCATAGGACATGGCTTGAACAGGCGCAATGGATTGCATTTCTTCTACCAAGAGCTCTGCTTTAGATACAGTTCTATTAACAATTGTTATCGCAGCTGCCTGTTCGTAGACAAGCGCCGCCATGATTCCTCGAACAGCACCACCTGCACCTAGAATTAGCACTCTTTGTCCGCTAATAGTCACCTTATTATTTATCTTAAGATCGGTTACCAGACCAATACCATCTGTATTGTCGCCACAGATATCGCCGTCGCGGTCTAGGAATAAGGTGTTTACGGCTTGCGCCAACTGCGCTCTGGGGGAGCAACTTGCTGCCAGCGCAAATGCATTCCCCTTAAAAGGTACTGTTACGTTCAATCCTCCACCACCCTCAGCGAAGAAGTTTCTAACGAAACCTTCGAATTCGTTTTCTTCTAGGGGAATAGCCTGGTAACTCATCGTTTGATCCGTTTGCTCTGCGAACAAGGAATGGATCAGCGGTGATTTACTATGACTTACGGGATTGCCGAGTACTGCATATTTGGACAAGGTAGATTTTTCTCTTCTTTCTATTTTCTATTTTCTATTTTCTTTCTATTCTTTTAGGGGCGTCAGCGTAGAAGGCTATACCCATTCCCTTGGTTTCAGAAATTCAGCGGTTAGCTTTTCTTCTTCGCTGCCTTTTTCAGGATGCCAATCATAGATCCAACGAACCACCGGCGGCAGTGACATTAAAATTGACTCGATTCTTCCGACGCCTGACTGAAGGCCGAATATAGTACCGCGGTCATATACAAGATTGAACTCGGCATAACGGCCACGCCTGTATTCCTGAAACTGTTTATGATGGTCAGTATAGGCAACGTCTTTGCGTCTATTAACTATAGGAATGTAGGCTTCGAGGTAGCTATGTGCCATGGATTGAACAAACTCGAAGCTTTTCTCAAAACCAAGCTCGTTGAAGTCATCGAAAAACAGCCCGCCTATTCCCCGAGGCTCTTGCCTGTGTTTAATCTGAAAATAGTCATCACACTGCTTCTTAAATAGAGGGTAGTACTTATCACCAAAGTTCTCACAGGCGTTTTTCGCTTGCTGATGCCAGTGGATACAATCTTCTTCAAAACCGTAGTAGGGAGTTAAGTCATAACCTCCTCCAAACCACCACGCAGACTCTTCGCCCTCTTTCTCTGCTACAAACATCCTAAAATTAGCATGGGAAGTTGGCACAAACGGATTTTTTGGATGTATCACCAATGAAACCCCCATCGCCTGCCAGGCTCTACCGGCAAGATCAGGCCTTGTGGCAGTAGCAGATGCTGGCATTGCATCTCCGAATACATGGGAAAAATTTACACCGCCTTTTTCGAAGACTTCGCCACCACTAATAACACGACTAATTCCCGAACCGCCTTTTTCTCGGTCCCATCGATCCGTCTGAAAATCAGCGCTAGGGTCGAGCGCCTCAAGCCCACCACAAATACTGGACTGAAGTTCTAGTAAAAAGTTTTTTACGTCATTTGGTTCAATCGTGCTCAATGTGTTTCCCTCGTGAATCTTGTCCAATCTTGGTTAACTGAAGATATCGAACTCTGGCTCAGCGAATAGTGTGACCAGAGATTAGATCGCGCATCTCAGACGGCTTCGCTGCTTGCCCAAGATCACCATCTACTATGCAAGCAATCTTATCTGCAAATTTCTCTTCAAGTATTAATCTAGATCTAATTTCTTCCTCCCCCGCCTCATTTGCTGATGTAGAGACAATGGGACCTGCAAAAGCAGTACATAACTCCTGAACTACTGGATGCGCACTGACTCGTATTGCGACAGATTCATGGCTGCCTTTAATCCATTCGGGTATCAATTGCTCGGTGTCGGGTATTAACCACGTAATGTGACCAGGCCAAGAGCTGCTCAAGGTATCTCTGTGCTCTGAACTCAAACAGCGAAGAAGCGGCTCAAATTGATCAATACTCGCGCCGATAAGGATTAAACCCTTGTGCACCGGTCGGTTTTTTAGGCTGAGGATTTTACCTACTGCGACTTCGTTATAAGGATCACAACCAATGCCCCAAACAGCCTCAGTTGGGTAGGCAATGATGTTGCCTTGTTTTAGGTTCTGACAAGCTACTTGGATGTTTAGCTTGGTCACAGTTAGATCTCACTCATTAAACGGCCAACAGCGTTGACCAGGGTAGGTAAGTTTAGCTAAGGGAATCTTGCAATGCCTTGTCTTGAGCTTGCACTTTTTCACTGTTAGCTGCGCGCTCGGCTTTCACTCTGTCGGCCAAGTCAGCATCGGCAAGTGATAGAATCTGTGCGGCTAAATAGGCTGCATTCTTAGCGCCTGTCTTACCGATGGCTACGGTGGCTACTGGGATGCCTGCTGGCATTTGAACAGTAGAAAGCAATGCATCTAATCCGCTCAATGGGCCGGAGTCGATAGGCACACCGATTACCGGAACAGTGGTGTGCGCAGCCGTAGCCCCTGCCAAATGTGCTGCTAGACCTGCACCTGAAATGAAAACCTGACAGCCCCGCTCTTGTGCATCATTTATATAAGCTTGGGTTACTGCAGGTGTACGGTGTGCCGAAGTGATCTTAATTTCATAATTTATCTGCAACTGCTTCAGAATATCTGCTGTAGATTGCATGATTGAAAGATCGCTTTGTGAACCCATAAGAATGGCGACGAATGGAGTGCTCATGATGATAGGGCTCTGTCTATTAATGAAACAAGAAACTAACGCAGACCGCTAGTCTATGCAAGAAAACAAGGCAAGCCACTAAGCCACACGAAAGTATCGACCGCCCTGTTGTCGAACTAGACCCGCGACTTCTAATTCAATGAGTCGAGCATTCAGCTCCTGAATACCAAGCTCGCATTGCTCGATAATTGCCTGAAAGAGACAACCTTGGTAATCGATAGCCTTTAAAACTGGGCACTCAGACATTCCTTCATTCTTTACATCTCGCTTTCGTGTATACGCATTTGCATTTGTGGTTCTTGGACTTTGCTCTACTACACCAAGCTCTTCCAAAATGTCAGTCGGTCCTTCTACTAGTTTAGCGCCCTGCTTAATCAAGTAGTGGCAACCCCGGCTCTCGGGGCTAGCAACTGACCCAGGCATAGCAAATACATCTCGGTTCTGCTCCATAGCCATTCGGGACGTTATCAATGAGCCACTCTTGATGTTTGCCTCTACGACTAGGGTTCCTGATGCTAATCCGCTGATTATCCGATTCCTTCTAGGAAAGTTTCGAGGATACGGTGGTGTACCAATTGGAAACTCAGACACCAGCGCCCCGCTCTCCACTATCCTATCCGCAAGTTTTGCATTCCGTGAAGGATAGACCCTATCAATTCCAGTGCCCATAACAGCGATGGTTTTAGCCCCTCCATCAAGCGCTCCCTCATGTGCCTTACTATCGATACCTAAGGCTAGTCCGCTACAGATTTGTAGTTTGGCTTCGCTTAGTTCTTTAGCCATCCAGTAGGCATTCCTCCTTCCATAGTCGCTAGCGCTGCGACTGCCCACAATTGCAAAATGTCTCTCTCCTAGGGCGCTTAAGGAACCTTTCACAAAAAGCACGGGAGGCGCGCACGCGATTTCACGTAATAGACCAGGGTAATGATGGGATTCAAAACAAACTAAATGATTACCCTCTTTTCTTGCCCAGTCCAATGACACTTCCGTGCTACGTTCACATGCCTCCTTGCTATCGATGTTCTGTATTAAATCGATTTGGCCCCTATCGAAACCAAATTTTTCCAATTTTGAACTTGGCAATTTTATTAGTGCTTTTGCGGACCCAAACTCTCTCAATAGCCTCGAAAATACTGGAATTGTTATTTTCTGACTTTCAGCTATGCGTAAATAGTATAAGCAGGTGGCAAAATCCATTGTTCTTCCATGAGCAATTGGAAAAGACGGCGCTACAAAGCAAAAACCCAGCATTGGCTGGGTTTTGAGTTTTAACTAGCCTAAAGATAGTTTAGTAGATGAAGGGCCCAGTGGCGTAGTTTAGGGGCTAACCACTTCGTTAAAGAGTTCAGCAGGTTCGGTACTACTGAGAATAACCGCGTAACTTAATCGATCGAAGGTCTTATAGACCAACAGGGTGCCAACATCAGTACCTGGGATAGCGAGACTGTCTTGATTGAGCAGACTGCTCATTCTCTCACGGAAAGGCATCTTTCCCCGCTCAACTTCATCAGTCATTTGGGTGCCTTCTTTTTGAATTGACAATATGTCACCAATTACCAAATTGTCTTCGTTGCCAAGATTAATAACAACCGTATCCAATTGTGAGGCGAGGGTCTCAGCGCCTAAGAATGCCACAATTTTACCAGACATTTCTTCGCTTGGTTCTGTTGGAAAAATAGTCGCGTCAATGCTTGATTCTTCCCTTAGTAGTAAGCGATCACCAGCCCGAATCTCCTTGGTACCATTGTTCACCAATAACTTTCGCATGTCTGAGGCAGTGTTTTCAACGATGCTCGCAAAACCTAAATATTCGACTTCTAGCCCAAGCACTTCATCTTCGGTTTTGCTTAAAAGACCGAATGCACGCTTCTTTTTCAGTCCTGGTCCGTAGTAAGTACGGCCCGCGCGATAAATTTCAAAGGAAGTTGTTCCTAGTGAAAAGGATCCGCGAGCAAATATTTCATCACCTGTGCCTATCGCTAAATTGTCACCTACATTAGCTACAATGTAAGGTGCTGCCTCAAATTCGGTGGCACTAATAATCCTATTTCGGGTAAAACTATTTTCTATAGATTCCAGTTCAATCGCAGGTATGGCGCTTTGCAAAGCTTCTTCTCGAATTTGGGGAGAAACCGTTGCTACTTCTCGATCGCCTCGCTGCACAAATACACGCGGTGTACCGCCCAATATGCTGAGCTTTAGAGTATCACCAGGGTAGATAAGATCCGGGTTATCCAAGTATTCATCCGGCTGCCAGATATCAGCCCAACGTTCGGGATCTCGCAGGAATTGGCCGGCAATTTCCCATAACGTGTCGCCTTCTTGCACAACATAGCTACTGGGATAGTCACTGACCAGCATGCTGGTTTGCCCGTGCGCAGACATCAATGTGCTCAAGCTGGCTATGCCTATGACCAAAGCTAGTAGTAGTTGTCTGATTCGCAAATTTTTCATTCTTAGTCTTCCGCGCTAAAAAGCGTTGAGTTGATATGTTAGCAATACGCTATAATTATCACTAGAAGCAGTTCACATACTGCGTCATACAATTTTTGCAGGCTTTACGACCATGTCCATATTACAAATTCTGGAATTTCCTGACCCCAGACTAAGAAAAATAGCCGAACCCGTTACTATTTTCGACGAAAAGCTAGAAGTCTTGATCGAAGATATGCTTGAAACGATGTATGCGGCCGAGGGTATCGGGCTCGCTGCTACTCAAGTGAACGTGCATAAACGGCTATTGGTAATAGATGTATCGGAAAATCGGGATGCTCCTCAAGTATTTATTAATCCAGAAGTCGACATTCTCGAGGATGAGTTATCCGAATATGACGAAGGCTGTCTCTCAGTGCCTGGTTTTTATGAAACAGTGTCCCGACCTTGCGCCGTTAAGATAACAGCACTAGACGCGCGGGGCGAGGAGTTCGAACAGGAGGCCGAAGACATTCTGGCTACCTGCATCCAGCACGAGATAGATCATTTAAATGGTAAATTATTCGTCGACTATCTCAGCACGTTAAAGAGACAACGAATTCGCGCTAAGCTCGAAAAAGAACATAAGAAATCTGCGTGAATAAATGAAAAATTTGCGGATTTGTTTTGCAGGAACACCTGCTTTCGCTGCTGCGCATCTGCAGGCATTGCTGGAGGCGGGTCATCATGTGGTCGCAGTCTATACCCAGCCTGATCGTCCAGCTGGCCGTGGCAAAAAATTACAAGCCAGCCCTGTCAAACAAATTGCTCTAGAGAATGCACTTCCAGTTTTTCAACCAGCAAGCCTCAGACCATTAGAGGAAACTGAAAAACTAGCCTCGCTAGACATAGACATACTGATCGTAGTGGCCTATGGACTAATTCTTCCAAAATCCATACTCGAGGTTCCAAGACTTGGCTGCCTAAACGTGCACGCCTCACTATTACCCCGTTGGCGTGGCGCTGCACCCATCGAACGTGCATTGCTAGCAGGGGATAAAGTGTCGGGTGTAACTATTATGCAGATGGATGAGGGGCTGGATACAGGCGCAATGCTCGACAAGGAGCTCGTGGAGATCACCGCTACCGACAATCGCATTCACCTGGAAGAAAAGCTACAAATAGCGGGTCAAACCGCTCTTATTCGAACACTGGGCGACATACAAAAATATCAAGCGGCATCCACAGTTCAGAACGATGAAGACAGTAACTACGCCGCCAAGTTAGAAAAGTCAGAGGCCTTTATTGATTGGCGCTGCAGTGCGCCTGAGATTGACCGTCAGATTCGCGCGGGTATAGGAAGAAACCCTGCCTATACATTGCTCGACGATCAGCGCCTGCGGATTCTTGAAGGGTCTGTTTCGAGCGACAACCACAATGGCCAAGCTGGACAAATAGTAGAAAGCGAAAAGGGGCATTTCACTGTGAGTTGTGGCACCGGTGCACTGCTTGTAAAACGCATACAACTACCAGGGAAGAAACCAACAACTGTAAAAGACATCAACAATTCTCGCCCGGAATTATTTTCTCTCAACGTTAGCTTTTCCTCTGAGCAAGCGAAATAGAATGAGCAATAGTAGAGCCATAGTTGCGAAGATTCTCTGCTCTCTGCTCAATGATCGGGGCTCACTTAACACGCTGCTTGGCAACCACAAAGACCACCCAGAATTTAGCCTGATCCAAGAGAGCAGTTACGGCTGCTGCCGCTGGTACTTTGCTCTGGAGTCATTGCTTGGACAGTTGCTCAATAAGCCGCTGAAGAAGCAAGACCTAGACATTAAATGCTTAATGATTTGTGCGCTCTATCAATTAAGAGAATTGGAGGTCGCTGAATATGCGGTTATTAATGAATCTGTTTCCGCGACTCTTGTCTTCAAGAAGCCATGGGCAAAAGGCTTGGTGAATGCTGTCTTGCGTGGATATCAGCGTAAGAAAGAAGAATTAGAGCAAACGCTAACTGCCGGCCAAAAAAACAAGGATTTGGCGTTCCCGGGTTGGTTAGAGTTAGAGATTAATACGCAATGGCCGGAGCAGGCCATATCAGTTTTCCAGAACAGCAACCAACGCCCACCCATGACACTGCGGGTTAACTTGGCTAAAAACTCTCGTGAGCAATATCTTGAATTATTAGCAGAAGCCGGAGTTGCTGCGAGTATTGGCAGTTTAGCCGATTCCGCCCTGTATCTTGACAAACCTGCGCCCGTTACCGACTTACCGGGTTTCGCACAGGGGAGAGTGAGCGTACAGGATGAGGCTTCACAGCTCGTGCCTAGTCTGCTGCAACTCGAGCCCGGTCAACTGGTTCTCGATGCCTGCGCCGCACCCGGTGGAAAGAGCTGTCATATTTTGGAAAGTGAGCATTCACTTACTAGCATGACCTCTATAGATATGAGCCAGGCTAAACTAGATCGAATACGAGAAAACCTCGAAAGACTGGATCTCGAGTCGAACTTGATCGCTGCAGACGCCGGAGAAATACAGGCATGGTGGAACGGCGAGCCTTTCGACCGTATTCTTCTCGATGCTCCCTGCTCGGCAACCGGCGTCATTCGCCGACACCCAGACGTCAAATTGTTGAGAAAGCCCGCACAGATTAATTCCTTAGGGGAAATTCAATCTGAGCTGCTAAGTAAATTGTGGGCTTGCCTCAAACCCGGAGGATTGTTGCTCTATACCACTTGTTCGCTGTTACGACAGGAAAACGAAGAGACTATTAGGCGTTTTCTCGATTCTACTGATGACGCTAAATATGAAGCCATAGCAGCCGATTGGGGAGTAGAATGTGCTTTTGGTAGACAGCTTCTACCCGGCACGAGTTCAGGTCCTGACGGTTTCTTCTACGCGGTATTACGAAAAGAGTCTGCGTAGAATTTCTAGATTCAAATGTTCGATCAATAGTGTAAGGCCAGCATGAAAATAATTATCCTCGGCGCCAACGCAGTTGGCAGCACTCTAGCCGAAACCCTCGCGAATGAGGCCAATGACATTACGGTTGTCGATGCTGACACCGAGAAACTCCGCGAACTCAAAGACCATATCGATATTGGCACTGTGACCGGCCATCCTTGCTTGCCTGATGTCTTGGAGAGAGCGGGGGGCCAAGATGCCGACATGATCATTGCGGTAACCGAAAGCGACGAAATCAATATGGTCGCCTGCCGCGTTGCCTATTCACTATTCCAAACACCAAAGAAGATTTGCCGAATTCGGGCCTCCTCCTATCTCATTACAGATAAGTTGTTTGGCCAACACGGTATCGCCGTGGACACAGTTATCAGTCCAGAGCTAATTGTCTCTAGCGATATCGAACGGCTACTAGACCTGCCTGGCTCATTGCAGGTCTTAGATTTTGCCGATGGAAAAGTGCAGCTTGTCGCAGTAAAGGCTTACTACGGCGGCCCCCTCGTTGGCCAAGAAATTCGTCTACTGCGCCAGCACATGCCATCAGTGGACACCCGTGTGGCAGCAATCTTTCGCAAGGACCGCCCGATCATTCCCGAAGGTTCGACAGTTATTGAGGCAGATGATGAAGTCTTTTTCGTAGCAGCACAAAAAGACATTCGCGCATGCATGAGCGAATTACGACGCATGGACAAGCCTTATAAAAGAATAATGATTGCCGGTGGAGGCAATATCGGCATGCGCCTAGCTGAGAGTATTGAGGGTCGCTATCAGGTCAAGATTATTGAAAGAGATCTAGAGCGGTGTTCTTTAATATCGGAAACTCTAAATCACGCTATTGTACTAAACGGCGAAGCATCCCAGCGGGACCTGCTTATTGAAGAAAATATTGCTGATACTGATGTGTTTCTCGCGCTAACTAACGATGACGAAGCGAACATCATGTCCTCTCTCTTAGCTAAGAGACTGGGCGTGAAGAAAGTCATGACGCTTATCAACAATTCCGCCTACGTCGATCTCGTTCAAGGTGGTGAGATAGACATTGCTATTTCTCCACAGCAGGCAACGATTGGAAAGCTACTTGCGCACGTTCGGCGCGGAGATGTGGTCAATGTGCATTCTCTACGCAGGGGAGCAGCCGAGGCAATGGAGGCCATCGCACACGGTGATGAAGCCTCATCGAAAGTAGTAGGCCGAGCTATCGAAGATATTGATTTACCCGAAGGCACAACAATTGGAGCGATAGTTCGCGACGATGAAGTACTTATTGCCCATGACAGAACTGTAGTCGAGCCTGACGATCACGTGATTTTATTTCTTGTAGATCGCAAACGAATTCCCGAAGTGGAACGGCTGTTCCAAGTTGGTTTCAGCTTTTTCTAAAAGCTAAGAAAATATGCACGCCTCAATAATCGTAAAAATATTAGGTCTATTGCTAATGCTCTTTAGTGCATTAGGCAATCTGCCGCCATTGCTCGTCTCCTATATTTATGCAGATGGCATGCAAAGCGTCTTTACAAATTCTCTACTCATTATTTTTAGCATTGGTTTCTTGATGTGGCTAGCAACCGTCCGGTCTCGCGCGGAACTGGGCACACGAGATGGTTTTTTAGTCGTAACACTATTTTGGGCAGTGCTAGGTACCGCCGGCTCCTTGCCTTTTATTTTTTCCTCGGCTTTAGATTTATCTATAACCGATGCCGTTTTCGAATCTCTCTCCGGGCTTACCACCACCGGTGCTACAGTGATATCTGGTCTGGATGACTTACCCAAGTCGATTCTTTTTTATAGACAAGAACTACAGTGGTTAGGCGGAATGGGCATCATTGTTCTAGCCATGGCGCTGCTACCGATGCTGGGTATTGGTGGGATGCAGCTCTATCGAGCCGAAAGTCCAGGGCCGGTAAAGGACAATAAGTTAGTGCCTCGACTTGCCGAAACGGCAAAGGCGCTCTGGTATATTTATCTCACGCTAACCGTTGTTTGTGCGCTCGCCTACTGGATTGTAGGCATGGATCTATTCGATGCGATTAGCCATAGCTTTACCACAGTTGCTATTGGAGGCTTCTCTACACATGACCTCAGTCTCGGTTATTTTGACAATCCAGCAGTGGATATCATTGCGATCATTTTCATGTTTATTGCCGGGGTGAATTTTGCTCTACATTTTACCGCCTGGCAGAGAAGGCGAGTTAGTCACTATCTCAGCGATCCAGAATTTAAATTCTATGCATTTATCTTAGGTTCCGTTTCCGTGGTTACAGTTGCAGTACTGTATTTTTCGGATATTTATTCCAGCCTATTCGAAGCCTCTATAAAGGGTGTTTTCCAAGTCGTGTCTATGGCGACGACTACTGGTTTCGCAACGGCGGATTTTAATTCCTGGCCCTTATTTTTACCTTATATGCTCCTCTACGCAGCCATCATTGGTGCCTGCGCTGGCTCAACCGGCGGCGGCATGAAAGTCATTCGCATCTTATTGATTTTTAAACAAGGCTTTCGAGAGGTACAGCGATTAATTCACCCTCGCGCAGTAATACCTATCAAGCTCGGAGGGCAGCGGGTCTCAGACCGGATAGTGGAATCCGTTTGGGGTTTCTTCGCCGTCTATGTGATGGTTTTTATGGTTATGCTGCTCGCATTGCTTGCTACAGGCCTCGATATTGTGACCGCCTTCAGTGCGGTAGGCGCATGCATAAATAATCTCGGCCCGGGTCTCGCTGAAGTTGCAGTGACTTACGGCGAGCTACCTTCTGCTGCAAAATGGATATTGTGTTTTGCGATGTTGTTGGGACGATTGGAGATATTTACTTTATTGGTGTTGTTTACTCCAATGTTTTGGAAAAGATAGAAACTAGTAAAACTTTTCCCCATCTGGCTGTCTTCTAAATCGTTTGTATTCCCACTGATACTGCTCAACAGCCATAAGCACACAGTCTTCTACCGTTTTGTTGAGCCCACGCACTGATGTCAGTAGATCTTTATCGTAGATCATTTGGTCTGCTTCTCTAATAACTAGCTTGAATCCTTCCTGTTTAGGCAGGCGGACCACAAAGCCACAGAACACTCTAGCCTTCGAGCGTGCTACGAGCTTACTCACCAACGTCATGGTTAACGCCTGTTCACCGAAGAATTCTGCAAACTCTCCCCCCTCATCATTCGGTACTTGGTCAGGTAAGACGCCCACCATTTCTCCTCTCTGCAATGCCTTGAGTACTAAGGAGACACCCTTTCGGTTAGTCGGTGCTAGTTTGATTCCGCCACGAGACCGAGTGCGTTGTAGCAGACGATCTAACGCAGGCAACTTAGGTGGCTGATACATAAAGGTAGATGCAATGTTCTGACAGACATACATACCGAATATTTCCCAATTGCTCAGGTGAGGCGCCAATAGCACGATACCCTGACCGCCGTTCGCGGCTTTCCGGAATTCTTCAAGACCTTCAGTCTGGGTAACCAAGGAATTGGTCTTATCTATCGGTAACATCCACGACTTACCCATCTCCATAGCCGTGCTCGCGGTACTAGTCAGGCTCTCTTTCGCTAGGCGTGAGATTTCTTCTGTGGTCAAACTCGGAAAACAGCTTCTTAGATTCCTTATTGTCGTGTTTCGCGCTCTATTAGGAAGATAAAAGAGCATTGCTCCCCATATCGAAGCCAGCCCATGGATAATCACCAATGGCAGCCTGGCCGTTACCAATAGAAAAGTGAGTAAGAGATAATATTTAAGTGTAGCGATAGTGATTTCTCATCTAGGAAGACCAATTGTGTGCGGTGGAAATGGAAGCATAATTTTCCCTTAGAAACAATCGGCTGAATCCTAACTTCTATGACCTTATCTAGGCTGTAGGTAGATTAGTTAGAGATAATCGAGGATAATTGCAAGCCTTTGACTTAATAGTCATTTAGTCAGATAGACCATTCAAATCACTCCAAGCAAATCGGCCAGAACGTGAACAAGAATTTAGACAGTAGCACCTTTCAAGGACTCATTTTTGCCTTACAGCAGTTTTGGGCCGATCAAGGCTGCGTTATCATGCAGCCTCTCGATATGGAAGTGGGAGCAGGGACGTTTCATCCCGCCACTTTTCTACGCGCCATTGGGCCTGAGTCCTGGAATACGGCTTACGTGCAACCCTGTCGCAGACCTACTGATGGGCGTTATGGAGAGAATCCTAATCGGCTACAGCACTATTATCAATTTCAAGTGCTCCTGAAACCATCTCCTAAGAATATCCAAGAGCTCTATCTCGATTCACTCCGTGCCCTCGGTATCGATATGTCTATACACGATATCCGATTCGTCGAAGACAATTGGGAGTCCCCAACTCTTGGCGCCTGGGGATTAGGTTGGGAAGTATGGCTAAATGGAATGGAGGTGACGCAGTTCACTTATTTCCAACAGGTCGGTGGCCTCGAGTGCTTCCCCGTAAGCGGTGAAATCACCTATGGTATAGAACGAATCGCTATGTACCTTCAAGGCGTCGACAGCATCTATGACATTGTGTGGACTGATGGTCCTGATGGCGTAGTTACCTATGGCGATGTTTTCAAACAGAACGAAGTAGAGATGTCCGCCTTCAATTTTGAGCATGTCGAAGTTGATACTCTTTTTCGAAATTTCGACGATTGCGAACGACAATGCAAATCCCTCATAGAAAAACAGCTGGCACTCCCAGCCTATGAACAGGTACTAAAAGCTTCGCACTATTTCAATTTGCTGGATGCCAGAAATGCCATTTCGGTAACAGAACGACAGCGCTTCATCCTTCGTGTGAGGACGCTCGCACGAGCCGTGGCAGAAGCCTATTACGAGAGCCGCAAACAACTTGGTTTTCCGTTAGCAAGCGAAGCGCTACGCAAGGAATTTTTGGAAAAATAGTCATGTCGAAACAAGATTTTCTAGTTGAATTAGGTACCGAAGAATTACCTCCAAAGGCACTACTGAAACTGTCGAAATCATTTCAGGCCGGTGTAGTAGAGGGCCTTAAGAACGAATCCCTGGATCACGGTGAGGTGAAGTCCTTCGCTACCCCCCGCCGGCTGGCCATCTTGGTTTCCTCCTTAGATGCGAAACAAGCCGACAGATTAAGCGAAAAATTTGGCCCAGCCGTAAAAGCGGCATTCGATGCCGAAGGCAATCCCACCCGTGCGGCAGAAGGGTTCGCAAAATCCTGTGGTGTGACCGTAGCCGATCTGGACAGATCGGAAAAGGACGGAGTAGAGAAGCTCACTTATTCGTCAAAAGTTTTAGGCAAATCAACAAATGAACTATTGCCTGCAATCGTGGACGCAGCTCTTGCCAAACTTCCTATCCCGAAAAGAATGCGCTGGGGTGCATCAAGAGATGAATTCGTGCGACCGGTTCATTGGCTCGTAATGTTATTCGGTGAAGAAGTCATACCATCTACAATTATGGGAGTGGAGTCTGGCGCCGAAAGCTTTGGACATCGCTTCCATCATCCCGACAAGATTCACATTAGCAAAGCAAGTGAGTACGAAGCGCTTATGCTTGAGCCTGGCAATGTTGTCGTTGATTTTTCTAAACGCAGAGAACTCATTCGAAACGCTATCCTCGCAGAAGGTCAAAAAATCAATGCGGACACTGTGGTTGATGAATCCCTTCTAGATGAGGTCACAGGACTTGTTGAGTATCCTGTTGCCTTAACGGGAAGATTCGATGAGCTATTCTTGGAGGTGCCGTCAGAAGCACTCATCCTAGCGATGAAATCCCATCAGAAATGCTTCTATTTAGTAAACGATAAAGAAGAATTATTGCCGTATTTCGTAACCGTTAGCAATATTCGTAGCAATGATCCCTCCCAGGTCATTGAGGGCAATGAAAGAGTAATTCGTCCTCGGCTAGCAGACGCCAAATTTTTCTACGAGACTGACAAACAGTCATCTTTGGAAAGTCGTTTAGATCAACTTAGGAAAGTCGTGTTTCAAGAAAAGCTAGGTACGGTCTACGATCGCAGTTTACGAGTCGCAAACCTGGCCAAATTTATAGCGTTGAATACCGGCGAAGATGCAGCACAGAGTGAGAGGGCAGCAATGCTCTCCAAGTGTGACTTAGTAACGAATATGGTTGGTGAGTTTGCTGATCTGCAGGGCCTAATGGGCTCTTATTATGCAGTTAATGATGGCGAAGCTGAACCAGTAGCAACGGCTATCAACGAACAGTATATGCCTAGATATGCGGGCGATAATCTCCCCGCCACTGCTATAGGTGGAATATTAGCGCTGGCAGATAAACTCGATTCTATCGTAGGCTTATTTGCTATCGGTCAGCCCCCCACAGGCTCAAAAGACCCGTTTGCACTTCGCCGATCCGCTATCGGTATTTTACGTATTCTCGTTGAGAATAAATTAGATATAGATCTCATGGACTGTATTGAAGAATCAATTAAAGGCTTCGATACACTTGAAGTAGAGACGGATACTGCTGAAAAAGTTTTTGAGTTCATGCTAGAAAGATTTAGAAGCTGGTATGCGGACGAAGGTGTTTCTAGCAACGTATTTCAATCGGTTATGGCCCTCAAACCACGAAAGCCTTTCGATTTCGCTAAACGTATACAAGCTGTTTCAAATTTCGTGAAGCTTGATGAATCAGCCGCATTAGCGGCGGCAAACAAGCGGGTCTCAAACTTGTTAGACAAGGTAGACGCCGGGTCGTTAACGACTAACGTTGACGAAAAGCTATTTGAGGAAGATGCGGAGCGAACACTTTTTCAGCAACTACAGGAAAAAGAGTTAAACACGGCACCTTTGTTTGAAGCCGGTGATTATACAACTGGGCTCGCTGAACTTGCTCAGCTAAAGGATGCCGTAGACGGGTTCTTTGATGACGTTCTTGTAATGTGTGACGACAAGTCTATTCAGACAAATCGACTAGCACTGTTACAACGACTGCGTGATATCTTTCTTGAAGTCGCGGATATATCTTACCTGCACACCTCCTAGTTACTGCTAGTCAAAGCGAGCGACCATGAAGATTATAGTGCTGGATCGAGATGGCGTTATCAATCAGGACGCGGATGACTATGTTAAATCAGCTGAAGAATTCATCCCCATCGATGGGAGTATCAACGCAATAGCCCAGCTCTGTTCTAACGGCTTTAAAGTTGTAATAGCCACAAACCAGTCTGGGCTAGCTCGTAACTATTTTGACGAAGAGCAGCTGTCTGAAATGCATCATTTGTTATGTTCCATGGTCGAAGGCGTGGGTGGTTTGATCGACGGGATATTTTATTGCCCCCATCATCCAGACGATGATTGTTCTTGTAGAAAGCCAAAAACTGGTCTACTTGAACAGATAGAAGATGAATTCTCCTGCGAGCTTAAAGGTAGTTACTTTGTCGGAGATAGTCTGAAGGATATTCAAGCCGCTCAGACTTTTGGCTGTAAACCTATATTAGTTCGTACGGGTAAGGGCTTACTCACAGAGAAGGTTCTTGCTGACCAGAATAGTTCACTCGTTCCCGTTCACGACAATTTGGCTAGGGCTGTTTCAGAAATTCTTGGATTAGAGAATGATCACTAGATTCTTTCTAGGTATGCGCTCGTTACTTTTTTACGCTGGCTATTATTCTGTCACCATTTTCCTATCCATTTTTTTCATACTTTTTTTCCCCATCCTACCTCCTAAAGGCCGCCATATTTTTGCCGGTGTTTGGTGTGGGTTCGTCTTAGGCTGGTTGAGAATCTGTTGCGGTGTTAGGTATAAAGTTCTTGGGCTTGAAAACTTACCTAAGAAGCCCGCCATTATTTTGGCTAATCACCAGAGTAGTTGGGAGACTATATTATTCTATAAACTCGTGTTCCCTGTTTCACCCATATTAAAGAAAGAGCTAACTGAGATCCCTTTTTGGGGGTGGTCAATGCGCCTGCTTAAGCCCATAGCAATCGATAGAAGCAAGCCTCGAGAAGCTGGCCGATCATTGTTAGTCCAAGGGGTCGATCGAATTCAAAATGGTAATTCGATAATCGTTTTCCCCGAGGGCAGCCGTTCTAAGTACGGTAGCGTCAAACGGTTTTCCCGCGGTGGAGCGAAGCTCGCCATTGCCGCAAACACAGACATAATACCGATAGCCCACAATGCCGGATATTGTTGGCCAGCTCGGGAATTTATCAAAAAGCCTGGGTTAGTTACCGTGGTTATCGGGAAACGAATGGAACTAGGGGATCGAGACGCCAGCCAACTTACTGCGGATGTTGAGGATTGGATACGTAAAAAGGTAGATGAAGTTAGCTAGAGCCTTCATGGATGCTAGCTAACTCCGTTTTTGCTTATATTTCGACTAAAGCGCTCTAAATATCTAAATTTTCTGCGGCTAGAGCATTATCTTCGATAAATTCACGCCGTGGCTCTACCTGGTCACCCATTAAGGTATTGAAAAGCTGGTCTGCCCCGATCGCATCTTCGATAGTTACTTGCAGCATTCTTCTGGTTTCTGGGTTCATCGTAGTATCCCAGAGCTGATCTGGATTCATTTCTCCGAGACCCTTATAGCGCTGTAAATAATGGCCTTTCATAGCGTCATTAGTGAGCCATTCCATAGCCTCGGAAAACGTGGAGATTTCTGCCGTTTTCTCACCACGCTTAACGAAGGCGCCGGTTTCGATAAGGCCGTCTAGGGTTTCCCCTAAGTCGGTAAGTGCGCGGTATTCACCAGAATGAAAGAAGTCGCGACTAAAGCCAAAAGTCTTTTCTAATCCATGGAGATTGAGTTTGGCTTCAGGCAAAAACAATTGCCGCTCTTCATTTTTAGAGACCTCAAACGTATAGTTAGCACTCACTCCAGGAGACATTTCAGCAAATTTAGCTGACAGTTCTTCGATCCATTTGCCTACTGCAGCTTCTGATTTTAAATCTTCCTCAGGTAAGCTTGGACTGAATATCATCGCCTCTAAAATTTCAGTAGGATAGAGTCTCGCTAGTCGACTAATAATTGCATAACTATTGTTGTACTTCTTCACCAATGACTCTAATGCATCGTCGGTAATTCCCGGCGCATCTGAATTCACATGTAGGCTAGCTCCATCAAGAGCAATTTGAGTTTGATACTCCGCTAACTCAATATCGTCTTTTAGATATTGCTCCTGCTTACCTTTTCGAATCTTATAGAGCGGGGGTTGAGCGATGAATATATGGCCGCGTTCAACCAATTCACGCATCTGACGGAAAAAGAACGTGAGTAGTAGCGTACGAATATGCGAACCATCGACGTCAGCATCCGTCATTATGATAATACTGTGATAACGTAGATTTTCCGGCGCGAATTCTTCGTTGCCGATTCCGCAACCAAGCGCCTTGATTAGTGTCCCGATTTCGACAGAACTCAACATCTTGTCGAAACGTGCCTTTTCTACATTTAGGATCTTACCTTTCAAAGGCAATATCGCCTGATTCTTGCGATTTCTGCCTTGTTTTGCAGAGCCTCCCGCAGAATCACCCTCCACTATGTATATTTCGGAAAGTGCAGGATCTTTTTCCTGACAATCTGCGAGTTTGCCAGGCAGACCGGCAATATCCAAAGCACCCTTACGCCGCGTCATTTCTCTGGCTTTACGAGCCGCTTCCCTGGCACGTGCCGCATCCAACATTTTCCCGACAATCAGTTTTGCGTCTTGTGGGTTTTCTAGGAGGTAGTCATTAAAATGCGATGCCATTTCCTGCTCAACAACCGTTTTCACTTCCGAAGACACTAACTTATCCTTCGTCTGGGAGGAGAATTTAGGGTCTGGCACTTTAACCGAAATAATCGCCGTTAAGCCTTCTCGAGCATCATCACCTGAAGTGACAACTTCTTTGCCCTTTCTACTTGCCAATTCCTTGTCAATGTAGCTTTTCAGTACTCGGGTTAATGCTCCCCTGAAGCCGGCAAGGTGTGTTCCGCCATCTCTTTGGGGAATATTGTTTGTGTAGGGGAATATATTCTCTTGATAGGAATCGTTCCACTGCAGAGCAACTTCCACGGTAATGCCATCTTCTTCACGCTCGGAGCTGAAATAGAACGCCTTATTCACTGCAACCTTATTTTTGTTCAGATAATCAACGAAGGCTTTCAGTCCACCTTCATATTTATACAGATCTTCCTTTCCGCTCCGTTCGTCGGTAAGCCGAATGGCGACACCCGCGTTAAGAAACGCTAACTCACGTAGCTTCTTTGCCAGGATGTCGTAGTGAAACTCTACATTTGAGAATGTATCCGTAGACGGCTTAAAGTGACACTCAGTACCAGAAGTAGTGGTTTCACCAACTACAGCGAGAGGAGCAACGGGAACACCGTGTACATAGTCTTGCTCATGGACCTTGCCTTCGCGCCGAATAGTCAATTTCAGCTCTTCAGATAAGGCATTTACTACCGAGACGCCCACACCGTGAAGTCCACCAGAAACCTTATAACTATTATCGTCAAACTTTCCACCCGCGTGTAGAACAGTCATGATAACTTCTGCCGCAGAGACTCCCTCGTTATGCATCTCTGTCGGTATGCCGCGGCCATTATCAGACACAGTAACCGTTTCACCGATGTGAATGATCACTTGCACTTCATCGCAGTGGCCTGCCAGCGCTTCATCGATAGAGTTATCAACTAGCTCGAATACCATGTGATGCAGACCAGTTCCATCGTCTGTATCGCCGATATACATTCCAGGTCTTTTCCGGACCGCATCCAATCCTTTTAAGACTTTGATGCTATCGGAATTATATTCGTTTTTTGGCTCTTCACTCATACTTCTACTCCAGGGCGTAGTTAGCAGATACTATCGGCTGCCTTCCCCTTAATATCGGATAATTTGACTAAAAATCAAGCTGTTATTGTACCACGTTCCACGTGGAACGTTGCCAGTTTGGGCTCTCCGACAAGGCTATCTAAGATGCCGGATATCTCAACACAAGTAATGAAGATTTGACCGCCCATGCTAACGAGCTGTGAAAGAATTGCTGTCCTATTGTCTCGATCTAACTCGGAAGGAAGATCGTCCACTAAGAAAATACAATTCCTATCCAGAGCCTGACTCAACAGCAGTCCCTGGGCGATTTTCATGGTGCTGACCAGTATTTTTTGCTGCCCTCTAGACAAAATATCAACAGCCCTAGATCGCCCAATTCGAAAATTCAGATCCGCCCTGTGTGGACCGCTCTGGGTAGCACCATAACGCATATCAATACTACGATTATCTACCAAGACATCCGCAAGGTCTGTGTCCGTATCCCAGCCCCGATCATAGTCAACTTCAAGAGAATCGACTTCAGCACCATTCATTTTACCATACAGCTCTAAGAACAATGGGAGGAAGGCCTTGAAATACTGCTCCCTCGCTTTATCAACTTCGCCGGCAGCCAAACAGAGTTCTGAATCCCAGGCTGCAATTTGCCTGAGATCTGGGGTGCGATGCTTCAGTAAGAGGTTTCGGTTTGCTATGGACTTTTTCGTGCGACGCCAGTTTTCCACGAAACTGTGTTCCACGTGAAACACTCCCCAATCCAGAAACTGTCTTCTAGATTTAGGACCACCCTCTAGTAAAAGGAATGAATTAGAGTCGAGTATCTGACAAGGCAACTCTCGAGCAATATTCTCCCAATTAGATTGCTTCTCTGCTCGAAACTTCAATTGGTGTTTTTGACGACGAGACTTACTAAGGCCAATCTCCTTGCCATCGCCGAGTCTGGCGAAAACTACCGCCTGCTCTTGCTCGCTATTGATAAGAGGCTCGAGTTTGCTTGTCCTAAAAGACCTGCCACTAGCTAATAGATGGATTGATTCCAGGATGCTAGTCTTACCCGAGCCGTTCTCGCCATGGAGAATGTTGACCGTAGGAATAGGCTCAAAGTCGAGTCCCTCGATATTACGAACCGCTGTAACGGAGAGCTTCTCAATAATACTCATAAGTAAGCTACCGAACGCGGCACCTCTAATTTAGCGGGGCTTTCAGCTATCTATAAGCGCATCGGCATTACAACATACAGAGCATCACTTCCTTCTTCGGCTTCCAGTAATGCGCTGCTATTAGGGTCCGAAAGTGTAATTCGAGCCCTCTTACTATTTAATGTGGATAGAACGTCAATGAGATAACTGACATTAAAGCCAATCTCCAATGAGTCCCCTTCGTATTCTACAGAAACGATCTCTTCCGCTTCTTCCTGCTCAGGATTATTAGCGAGAATCTTCAATTCGCCGTTAGATAACAAGACCCGCACACCACGGTACTTCTCATTAGAGAGTATCGATGCCCGAGAAAAAGCTTGGCGCAATTCCTGGCAATTACCGATAAGGACCTTATTGCCACCTTTCGGTAGAACGCGGTTATAGTCAGGAAACTTGCCATCGACTAATTTAGACGTGAAGGTAAATGCCGGCACACTAGCCCGAATATGATTTTGGCCAAAGGTGAGGGAGATCTCTCCAGAGTCATCAGTTAGTAACCGCGCCATTTCCATGATTCCCTTTCGTGGCAAAATCAGCTGCTGCGGCTCCGAGATCGGATTACTCATGTTAAGCGTTTCCATGGCAAGTCGATGACCATCTGTGGCAACTACACGCAAATAATCACGCGCCACTTCAAACAACATACCATTTAGGTAATAACGCACGTCCTGCTGGGCCATGGCAAAACTCGTACTATCCAATAACTCTCGTAATTTACTCTGAGCCATATTGATAGAAAATGTGTCTGGTTCCTCATCTACCCCAGGAAACTCTGTAGCTGGTAAGGTAGTGAGTGTAAACCTACTGCGACCAGACTTGAGGGTAACCTTGTTCTCTTTAAGCGATATTTCAATAATGGCATCTTCAGACAAAGATTTGCAGATATCCAAAAGCTTGCGGGCAGGAACTGTAACGGCTCCCGAGGTATGCGCTTTATCGACAGTCACTCGCCCAACCAATTCAACTTCGAGGTCGGTGCCTGTAAGTGATAGCTCACTGTCCTTCAAATTCAAAAGAACATTTGAGAGAACTGGGAGTGTTTGCCGTCTCTCAACAACACCACTAACTAATTGCAGAGGCCTTAAAAAAGCCTCTCGTGAAATAACAAAATGCATTTCTTACCTTTCCTTATCTACCAAAACGGAGATCTTCTAAGCTTAGATACTTCTCCTCGAGCACTAGCTCGACAGTGATCTGAGCAAATTATTATAATCTTCTTGTATATCTATAGAGCTACCACGGAGTTTCTTAACCTGCTTACAAGCGTGCATTACAGTTGTATGATCCCGGCCGCCAAAAGCATCGCCAATCTCCGGCAAACTATGATTAGTCAATTCTTTAGAAAGACTCATAGCAACCTGGCGAGGCCTTGCCACTGAACGGTTACGACGCTTCGACAGCATGTCTGCCATCTTGATCTTGTAATATTCAGCAACGGACCGCTGAATATTGTCGATCGTTACTAACTTGTCTTGCAGTGCGAATAGATCTCGCAGTGCTTCCTTTATAAGGTCTAGATCAATTTTTTGACCGGTGAAATTGGAATGCGCAATAACACGCTTCAGCGCTCCTTCTAACTCTCGGACATTGGAACGAAGACGCTGCGCTATGAACATTGCAACATCATTCGGCAACTCGATATTAGAGAGTGCCGCCTTGTTCATGAGGATTGCAGCTCTAGTTTCCAATTCTGGTGGTTCGACAGCAACGGTTAGCCCCCAACCAAATCGAGATTTCAATCGTTCTTCAAGGCCATTTATTTCTTTATGGTAGCGATCGCAAGTCAATATGATTTGCTGCCCGCCTTCAAGCAAGGCATTAAAGGTATGAAAAAACTCTTCTTGAGATCGCTCCTTTCCGGCAAAAAATTGAATATCGTCAATCAACAGGGCATCTACAGAACGGTAGAAACGCTTAAATTCATTAATGGCATTCAGTTGCAGCGCGGTTACCATGGTTGCAACAAACGTCTCAGAATGTAGATAAACAACCTTAGCGCCAGGCTTTTTTGCCACCAAATAGTTCCCGATTGCATGCATTAAGTGAGTCTTACCTAACCCTACACCCCCATATATGAATAGAGGGTTATAGGCATAGCCTGGGTTTTCCGCTACCTGCATTGCCGCCGCTCTAGCTAGCTGGTTAGACTTGCCTTCGACGAAATTATCAAAAGTGTTTTCAACATTCAGAGCACCCCTATGTCTTAACTTGCCCTCGATAACGATATCAACATTGCGTCTTGCCGACTCCACCGCCCTACTAGAATTTAGAGCTATCACGGGCGATGCTTTAGTCTGAACCTTTAGCTGATCTTTGCCGGAGTTTTCCTCTATGTCTCTTTCACTTGTTACAGGCTCACTAGGCTTTACTGATTGGGACGCGCTCGATGCAACTCGCTGAGAGGCATCACCACTAAACACCTCCAGTCGGATCTCTAGTGAAGCCTCATCGGATTGCGCTACAATTTCCTCTATCCTCGGTAAAAATTTTCCTTTTACCCAATCCAGGATAAATCGATTAGGAGCAAAGATCCGCAGGACCGATGAATCGAGTTCCACGTGAAGTGGTCTTATCCACGTATTGAATTGTTGAGAGGGTAATTCTGCCTTCAGACAGTCGATGCATTCTTGCCAGATAGTTACAGCCACGTTTATCTTGCCCACTAAATTATTATTTTTACTAAAACAGGCGGCAATTCTAGCGGCTCAAGCAAGAGTTATCCACTGCCAACAAGACTAAAAATCAAGTTTTTCTTACTAATTTTATTTGTTATTTATCAATAGCTTATGTGTTTTTCACTGCTAAAAACCGAGTGAAAAACCAGATCTATTCACAACCGAATCCTTTAGCTGTTGATAACAAAGCTGTGGATAACTTGTTATTAATTTCTGGATGAATTTCTACACATGCATCTTGCCGGACGTTTTGTATTTTTTTACTCGGCTGTCGCCTTGTCGATCCTTTATTTATGCAGGTTTAACGTTGCATGTTGGAATTAAAACCTCTAGAATTCGCGGTCCTATTTTCGAACCGTTTCTTTCGGTTTGTTATTGAAGAATCGGATGAATTAATATGAAAAGAACATTCCAACCAAGTGTATTGAAGCGAGCTCGAACTCACGGTTTTAGAGCACGTATGGCAACTAAAGGTGGCCGTCTTGTTATTAAGAGACGTCGTGCTAGAGGCCGCGCCAAACTTTCAGCATAAGTTCTGCTTTCTCTGCTGTTCGATGATTTACTAATCACATGAGAAGAGAGAAATGTGGCTGTGTTCGGCTTTCCTAAAACTTCTCGGTTATTAAACGCCGCGGACTATAAAGCTGTATTCAGTAACGCTCAGTTCAAAGTCTCCAACCGCCATTTTCTGGTGCTAGCTAATCGCAACAATAGATCCAGCGCCAGGTTGGGATTGGTTATTGCGAAGAAGAACGTCGCATTGGCTGTACAGCGAAACCGAATAAAGCGTCAATTGCGCGACACCTTTCGGCACAATAAAGAACTATTAGACAAGCTAGACTTAGTCGTCTTAGCTCGAAAAGACGCTGACAAGTTAGACAATAAAGAATTAATCGATACCATCGATTCTTTATGGCAGGACCTACACGGCAAAATGAAAAGGGCTGCAGCGAAAAGCCAGGGCGACAGGTAACGAACTATCATGTTGGACAAACTACTCATTCGCCTTATTAACGCCTATCAGTCTAGTTTGAGTTTGCTCATAGGCAATCAATGCCGCTTTTACCCCACCTGCTCCCAATACACTAAAGAAGCAATCGAAATTCACGGCTCACTGCGAGGATCCTGGTTAGGTATTCGTCGTATCTGTAGCTGCCACCCTTTTCATGAAGGGGGTCATGACCCCGTTCCCGAAAGTTCGGACCGCAGGGTCAATGGACTGAGTAAGTAGACATTATGGATTTAACTAAGTTCGGCCTTTATACGGCTTTGGCCGTTGTTACCTATTTGATGCTATTACAGTGGCAGGATGATTATCCCCCCACTATCGATGACGGCAGCTCATCTCGTGTTGAAATCCCGCAGATACCCAACGCGCAAAACGGTTCTCAGGCAGGCAATGACCTACCTAGCGATATTCCAGCAAACGCCCCCCCAGTAGCTGCAAACAATCCATCTGATACCCCCTCAGTGGCTACGGTAAGCAATCCAAGTACTGCCGGCACAACTAGCACTGCAGATCTAATCTCAATCCGCACCGATACTTTTGATATTCGTATAGATCCAGTAGGTGGGGACATCATCTACCTAGCATTGCCCCTTTATCTAAAGCAGATAGACGTCGCAGATGACCCATTTGTTCTTTTGGACAATCAGCCGGGTCGCGAATACATAGCGCAGAGCGGCCTCATAGGAGCGAACGGTGTAGACAGCGACGGCCGCGCCATCTACAGCGCAACATCTACTAGCTACAGCATGAGCGATTCTGCTGATAGCTTGAATGTAGATCTAACAACCACCACTGCCGATGGAATTGAAGTAACTAAACGTTATGGCTTTAATCGAAACAGTTATCTTATTGATATCAGCTTCATCGTTAATAACGGCTCGTCTGAAAACTGGCAGGCCAACGCATTCGGTCAAATAAAAAGAGATGCTTTTGATGATCCAAGTGATGCTGGCGGCTTTGGTAGAACCTATCTCGGTTTCGTAACTACTATTACCGAAGACCCTTATATCGAAATTGAATTCGATGACATCGATGACAACGGTAGCTCCACTGTAGAAACCACTGGCGGCTGGGTTGCGTTTAGCCAACACTACTTTATTAGCGCGTGGGTGCCGGATGTAGACTCTCTTAACCGTGTCACCACGAGAAAAAATGGTAGCAACCAGTACTATGGCGAATTCACAAGCAGCGCTTTTCAAGTAGACGCCGGCGAGAATGGTAGCCACACCATTCAATATTATGCCGGTCCGAAAGACCAGTATGTTCTAAGGGACATCTCCCCTGGACTCGATAAGACCATCGACTATAGTTTTCTATGGTTCATTGCCAAACCAATTTATTGGCTGCTCTCAAGAATAAATTCAGTAATTGGTAACTATGGTATCTCGATTATTCTATTAACCCTGGTGGTTAAATCGGCGTTCTATAAATTGTCAGAAACACAGTATCGCTCCATGGCTGGCATGCGCAGGCTAATGCCTAAGATGCAGCAACTCAAGGAGAGTTACGGCGACGACAAGATGAAGCTGCAAAAGGCCACCATGGACCTTTATAAGAAGGAGAAGATAAATCCCTTCGGTGGTTGTTTACCGATGCTAGTACAGATGCCTGTTTTTATCTCACTGTACTGGGTGCTTCTCGAGAGTGTAGAACTTCGCCATGCTCCTTTTATGTTGTGGTTAACCGACCTTTCTGTTCGCGACCCTTTCTTTGTTCTACCTCTACTCATGGGTGCAACAATGTATTTTCAGACTACCCTGAGTCCAGCGCCTGCCGACCCTATGCAAGCTAAGGTGATGAAGATGATGCCTGTAATGATGACCCTATTATTCCTCTGGTTCCCAGCAGGATTAGTACTGTATTGGTTAACGAACGGTGGCTTAGGCATATTGCAGCAGTGGTACATCACAAGAAAGATTGATGCGGCCTACGCGGCGAAGAAAGCCTAGGCAGTGAAATGTGCTTGCTTCAATCATTGAAGCAAGCAATGGAGGCTGTTCCTAATTTGTAGAACTTCTACCAAGAACATATTTGCCGATACCTATGTCAACAGTAGAAACATCCCAACTAGAAACTGACACGGTTTGTGCTATTGCGACTGCTCCCGGGCGTTCCGGTGTTGGTATCATCAGAGTTTCCGGCCCTCTCTCTCTTACCATAGCTGAGAGAATTCTCGGTTTTTCCCCTACCCCCAGACACGCCCACTTTTGCAATTTCCTTGATATTGACGAACAAACTATTGATCAAGGTATTGCTCTATTTTTTAGTGCTCCGAACTCCTTTACTGGCGAAGATATCTTAGAGCTACAAGGCCATGGAGGGATTTACATACTAAGGGAATTGCTTGATCGCACCGTTCAACTAGGCGCAAGACTAGCCAACCCTGGTGAATTCTCAGAGCGCGCTTTCTTAAACAACAAAATTGACCTGCTCCAAGCTGAGGCTATCGCCGACTTAATTGAATCAAATTCAAAACAAGCCGCAAAGTCCGCGCTGCGAACACTGCAGGGAGAATTCTCCAATAAAGTAGGCACTCTGCAGCGGCTATTAATAGAAGCAAGAGTGCACATAGAAGCCACCATTGATTTCTCAGACGAAGACATAGATTTCGTTAGTGATAATAAAGTCGCTGATTCACTAAACGGTATTCTAGAATCGATAAAGGCAACGTTGGCTCAAGCCAAACAAGGTGCTCTATTAAAAGAGGGGATTAATGTTGTAATCGCGGGGAAGCCAAACGCGGGCAAGTCTAGTCTTTTGAATGCACTCTCCGGTGTAGATAGTGCGATAGTCACGGATATACCAGGTACCACGAGAGACCTATTATCTGAAGAGATCAACATCGATGGTCTACCGGTTCATATCATAGATACTGCAGGTATTAGGATTAGCGATGATGTTGTGGAGCAAGAAGGTCTAAGACGAGCACAGCTAGCTATGGAGCAGGCTGATCAGTTATTGCTAATAGTGGATAAATCCCAAGCTGAGCAAGATGTGGAAAAGCTGTTAGCACCCCTTGTATTATTAACTGATAAGTCAATTACAGAACTAAGCTGCTTGCAGAATACCGCGATTATTTATAACAAAATTGATTTACTAAACAATGAAAAACCCAGTATATCTTCAATCAATTACCTCGATTATGCCATACCAACTATAAGCCTTTCTGCAAAAGAAAATATCGGTATCGAAATACTGAGAGACTATATAAAAGAAGCGATAGGGTTTAATGCTACGGAAGAAGGGGTCTTCATAGCTCGTGAGAGACACTTAACTGCTTTAAGTAATGCTAAGAAACTCGTTGAATCAGCTTTAGAGCTATTGGCAACACATTCTTCTTTAGAGCTAATAGCTGAAGATCTACGTTTCGCTCAAGTACAGCTTGGGGCGATTACTGGTGAATTTACCAGCGATGATTTATTGGGAGAAATATTCTCTAACTTTTGTGTCGGAAAATAATTTATTAGACTGATTAAGCAGTGTTTTATACAAGCTTGTATAAGTGTGTATAAGCAGGGTAATTTTCGGGATAACAGATGAATTGTTTTGTACTAAATTACAACGCTTGCTGAACAGTCAAAACAATACATAAGGGTTAATAGGCTATTGTTGTCCTATTCAGGGCTTATCTACCAAGTTTTACTTGATTTAAGTGATTGAAAAATATAGTTTTAATTAACATATCAACAGAATTTTCTATAGCTATTAACATCAACATTAATACTCTATCTATACATATAACTAATAAATACATTACTAGATATAAGTTAATTATAAATTAAGCTTTTGGTTAAACTATAACTATCAGTTTAAGAATTAGGCTATATACTTGCCGGCCCATTAAATTTGGGCAGTTAATTAGAATTTGGAATATTGTGGAATACAGCAAAGCATTTGAGGTAATCATTGTAGGTGGAGGGCATGCCGGTACTGAGGCAGCTCTTGCTTCTGCGCGCCAAGGCGTTGCTACCTTACTTGTTACCCACAGCATAGAAACTCTAGGCCAGATGTCTTGCAACCCGGCGATTGGTGGCATTGGTAAGAGCCACTTGGTGAAAGAGATCGATGCTCTTGGTGGGGCCATGGCGAAAGCTGTAGATCAAGCTGGCATACAATTTCGTGTCCTAAATGCGAGCAAAGGGCCTGCTGTTAGAGCCACACGAGCACAAGCAGACAGGGTTCTGTACAGGGCAGCAATTCGCGGAATGCTGGAACAGCAAGAAAACCTATCTCTGTTTCAGCAAGGTGTAGATGATCTGCTTATCGAAGATGGAGCAATCGTCGGTGTTATTACACAGATGGGAATGCTTATTCGGGCACCAAGAGTGGTGCTAACAACTGGTACGTTCTTAGGTGGAAAAATACACATTGGTCTAGAAAATAGTTCCGGTGGTAGAGCGGGAGACCCTCCAGCCATAGCACTCGCAAATCGATTGCGTGAATTGCCCTTTAGGGTAAATCGTCTCAAGACAGGCACACCGCCACGTATTGATGCAGATACTGTGGATTTTTCAGTGATGCAGGTGCAGGAAGGTGACTCACCTTTACCGGTAATGTCCTACCTAGGTAAAGTATCTGATCACCCGGAGCAAGTTAACTGCTACATCACCCATACTAACGAAAAGTGCCATGAAGTAATTCGTGGTGGTTTGGATCGCTCACCGATGTATACGGGAGTGATCGAGGGCACCGGGCCGCGTTATTGTCCTTCAATCGAAGACAAAGTAATGCGCTTCGCTGATAAATCTTCTCATCAAATTTTTGTCGAACCAGAAGGCCTGAATACGAAGGAACTTTATCCAAACGGTATCTCGACGAGCTTACCATTTGATGTGCAGCTAGAAATGATTCGAGAAATTGAGGGTTTTGAGAAAGCACATATCACACGCCCAGGTTACGCAATCGAATATGATTTCTTCGATCCCAGGGATCTGCATTATTCGCTTGAAACTAAGTTCGTGAAAGGTCTCTATTTCGCTGGACAGATTAACGGCACAACTGGATACGAAGAAGCAGGTGCTCAGGGTCTCATTGCTGGCATGAATGCAGGTTTGGATGCACGAGGTCTAGAGTCTTGGTGCCCAAGAAGAGACGAAGCCTACATCGGTGTGTTAATCGATGACTTAATTACCCTGGGAACAAATGAGCCCTATCGTATGTTTACGAGTCGGGCGGAATACAGATTAACCTTGCGCGAAGATAATGCGGACCTGCGTCTTACCGAGCATGGTAGAAGGTTGGGTTTGGTGGATGATGAGCGCTGGTCATTTTTTAGCGAGAAGAAAATCCGGATCGAGGAAGAGCTAAAATTTTTGAGTAGCACCTGGGTTCAGCCCAACACAGAAAGAGCTGAGCGCATCAATCAATTGTTAGAAAAACCTATCACACGTGAATACAGTCTAGCCGACTTGTTGGCGAGGCCTAGGGTTGAGCACGGCCCGCTTCTAGCGGCATACAACGGTGACTTGGCATCTGATAAGGCTAGTACATCAGGGGAAGTGCAGACAGCCATTGAAACTCAGTCAACACAACAGGCCGAAATAAAAATAAAGTATCAGGGTTATATCGATCGACAGGAAGAAGACATCGAGCGTTTGAAGAAGCAAGAGAATACAAAACTGCCAGCTGATTTTAACTATCAGCATATGCAGGGTCTTTCAAACGAGTTGAAGCAGAAACTAATCGAAGCTAAACCGGAAAACATTGGTCGAGCTTCACGCATTCCCGGAATTACTCCAGCAGCAATTTCACTCTTGCTAGTCTATCTGAAGAAGCACCGGGCGGTAAATCGCAAGGCTGGTTAGCCCCACGGTAATAACTCATGACAGATTTAATCAGAGAAGAGTTACGACGCGGGATATCATCGCTGTCTCTAGATTGTACAGAGGAGATGCTTTCTTCGTTGCTAGCCTATATAGATCTTCTCAAGAAATGGAATTCTGCCTATAACCTGCTTGGCGGCAATGAGCTGGCTTCAGTGGTTTCGAGGCATATTCTCGATAGCCTCTCCGTAGATCCCTACTTGGAAGGAAAGCTAATTGTAGATATTGGCGCTGGTGCAGGTCTTCCAGGGATTCCTTTGGCGATCCTAAATCCAGAAAAACAGTTTGTATTGATTGATTCCAATGGCAAGAAAACCCGGTTCATGTTTCAGGCAAAAATCCAGTTAGGCTTAGACAATATTTCCATCGAAAATTGTCGAATAGAGCACTATCAAAGTATCGAGCAAGTTGATATGGTGATGTGTCGAGCGTTCTCTACACTAGCGGATGCCTTGACGATGCTGCAGCCAATATTCTCTGACGAATGTAAATTATTGGCGATGAAAGGGCATTATCCTGAGGACGAAATAGCGCGATTACCCGATGGTTTTGAGCTATCGAAAATCATCAAATTGGATGTGCCTGGCAGTGAATCACAGCGCCATCTGATCGAGGTAGTGAGAAAAAAATAAGACATTCAATTTCAATACTTCCACATCGCTGACCGAATACTCGGTAGAATTTTGATACAATGTTTAAGAGCAGCACTTAAGACTAAAAGTTAGGAAGGAAACCAGTGGCCAAAGTTCTCGCAATAGCAAATCAGAAAGGAGGTGTAGGTAAAACTACAACCTCTGTAAATCTTGCTGCGTCGTTAAAGTTTACTCGAAAGAATGTGCTACTGATCGATCTAGACCCACAGGGTAATGCCACTATGGGTAGCGGAGTCGACAAGTCCTCATTGGAAACATCAATATATGATGTTTTGATGCAGCATTCGGGTTTCGATGAAGTTGTACAACGGCCAGAAGCCTCTGGTTACGATTTGTTGCCGGCAAATGGGGATTTGGTTGCCGCTGAAGTAGAACTGATTAGCGAAGATAATCGTGAGCTCAGGCTGCGCCAAATTATCGAACAAGTCCGCCATCGTTATGACTATGTTGTCATTGACTGCCCTCCTTCGTTAAATATGTTGACGATTAATGCGCTAGTCGCTGCCGATGGTGTAGTTATACCCATGCAGTGTGAATATTATGCGCTTGAAGGCTTATCCGCTCTGATGGATACGATTAACGCTATCCGAGATACTCTAAACCCTGATTTAAAGATCGAAGGAATCGTACGCACCATGTATGATCCGCGCAATAAGCTGACTTCAGAGGTTAATGGTCAGTTAATTAGTTATTTTGGAGACGCTGTTTACCGTACAGTCGTTCCAAGAAATATTCGCTTAGCCGAAGCTCCTAGCTACGGAAAGCCAGTTCTGAATTACGATAAACAGTCTCGCGGAGCAATTGCTTACCTGGCGTTGGCTGGTGAAGTATTGAGACGCAATGATGAGGCAGCCGCGAGAGCCGCTGTTTAAGCTGGAATTACAGCTTTTGTTCAACCTAGGGAACAAATACCCGTTTACCTGAGCCCGAATGCAAGATGACTGATAAGAAAAAACTCGGTAAAGGCTTAGATGTGCTGCTCTCCAGGGGTAGTACAGAAACTATGGCAAGCCTCCTCGGCAAGCCCAAAGACCGTAGCACACCTGTGCAAGCTGCTGAAAAAGACGGTGATCTTAAGAATATTCCCGTCGATTTGATTCAGCGTGGTAAATACCAACCTCGAACCGATATGCACGAAGAAGCTCTGGAGGAGTTAGCCTCCTCTATTCGAGCTCAGGGCGTCATGCAGCCAATTGTTGTGCGGCCCATATCATCTGATAAATACGAGATCATAGCCGGCGAGCGACGCTGGAGAGCCACCCAAATAGCGGGTTTGGACTCTATTCCTGCCATCATTAAGCCAGTAGGCGATGAGGCGGCAATTGCTATGTCGCTAATCGAAAATATTCAGCGTGAAAACCTGAATCCTATCGAAGAGGCAATGGCACTTAAGCGCCTTCAGGACGAATTTGAGCTAACCCAACAAGAGGTTGCTGATGCGGTAGGTAAATCCAGGGCTACCGTAACTAATCTTATGCGCTTGATTGGTTTGACTATCGATGTTCGCAGGATGTTGGAGCATGGAGATTTGGAAATGGGGCATGCCAGAGCCTTATTATCACTGCCGGATATTCAGCAATCGGAAGCGGCGAGAGGAGTTGTTGGTAAAGGGCTCTCGGTCCGACAAACAGAGTCTCTTGTTCGTAGATTGATTGCTGAAGCGGGTTCTACCAACAGCTCGAGCACCAAGACGGTGGATCCTGACATCAAAAACCTTGAAGAAAACCTCGCTGATAAACTGGGCGCAAAGGTAATGATCCAGCACACAGCGAAAGGTAAGGGCCGGCTCGTACTTAAATACAATTCCTTAGACGAATTAGACGGCATTCTCTCCCACATCAATTGATAATCTTGCGTAGTTGATTAGGCACTATAAAGCCCCTATAATGCGCGTGCTTTGGTGATCCCAGTTGCGAATTTTTTGGTGTTTGTTCCAGGTGCCGATGGAGTGCGAAGCTTAAATAGCTAAGCAAAAATGTCTAATTTAAAGACCCCACCGGTATATAAAGTAATCATTGCACAACTAGCAATGACGGCCTTTATAGCGATAATTTCCTTGTTAGTTTCAGGCATTGTCTTGGCCTACTCGGCGTTACTGGGTGGCTTTATAAGTGCTTTGCCTAACAGTTATTTTGCTTTACATGCCTACCGCTATCAGGGGGCTAGAAACGCGCAAAATGTTGTTAAGGGCTTTATTCGCGGGGAGCTCGGCAAAATCATCATGACGGTGGTGCTGTTTGCGCTTAGCTTCACATTGATTACCAACTTAAACGAATTAGCCTTGATACTTGGGTTCACACTAATCCATTTTACAGGCGTAGTAATGTCGGGGTTCATTAGTTATAGCCCCTCAGGCAATAAAACGTAAGCCCAAACGAGCTTAGAGAATATAAATGGCAGAGTTAGCAGACGCGGCACACGCAGCCGCTGAACATGGCGCAGAAGGCCAGACTGTTCAGGAATACATTACCCACCATTTATCCTATTTGACCTATGGTAAGTTTCCAGACGGTCACTGGGGTCTTGCCCACACACCTGAAGAAGCTGTCTCGATGGGCTTCATGTCGATACATGTCGATACTATGGGTTGGTCTTTGTTCATAGGCGCCGCCTTCTTACTATTCTTCCGCTATATCGGTAAGCGCGCGACCTCCGATGTGCCAAGTGGCATCCAGAACTTTGTAGAGAGCATCTTCGAGTTCGTAGAATCCCAAGTTAACTCGGGCTTCAACTACAAGAACCCTCACGTCGGACCGCTATGTTTGACCGTCTTCGTCTGGATTATATTGATGAACACGATGGACCTGGTGCCAGTTGATTGGATACCAGAGATCGCGATGGCGGTAGGTGGCCTGTGGGGCTTGGAGCATATGTCCTTTAAGGTCGTGCCAACAACAGACCCGAACATCACCATGGGTATGTCCATCAGCGTCTTCTTTCTTATTCTTTACTACAGCGTTAAGAACAAGGGCCTTGGCGGCTTCCTAAGTGAACTCGCTTTCCATCCTTTCGGTAAATGGATGCTGCCGTTTAACCTTATTATTGAGATACCTACACTATTTGCTAAGCCGGTTTCACTAGGGCTTCGACTGTTCGGAAATATGTATGCAGGGGAATTGTTATTCTTGCTCATTTCTGGGCTACTGGGCGCGTATCAGTTGCCGGCGCACTTTGTCTGGGCAGTGTTTCATCTATTGGTTGTACCGCTGCAGGCATTCGTCTTCATGATGCTAACGATTGTGTATCTGAATGCGGCACATGAGCCGGTACACGCCGACCACTAAACAACATTATATTTTTTTACGATTTATCTGAACTATAGAAAACCTGGAGGAAAAGATGGAATTGATATTAGCGAATACGGTACTGGGCGTACTGCTTGTACTGGGAATGGGCGCACTCGGAACCGCGATTGGTTTCGGTATTTTAGGAGGCAAATTCCTAGAAGGTTCTGCTCGTCAGCCGGAGTTAGCTCCTAAATTACAAGCCAGTATGTTCTTGGTAGCCGGTCTTATCGATGCGGTAACTATGATCGGTATCGGTATCGGCATGTGGTTTACTTTTGCTAACCCTTACTTGGGTCAGTTAGCAGGCTAAGCAAGACACCTAAATAGCGGGAGATCGCGGTGGATATTACATTAACTATTATCGGGCAATCGGTGGCGTTCTTCGTCTTCTGGTGGTTCTGCGCGAAATACGTTTGGCCTCTTTTCATGGATGTTATGGAAGAGCGTCGGCAGAAAATCGCAGACGGCCTAGAAGCAGCGGCTCGAGCCGAGAAGGACCTAGAGCTAGCGCAAGCTAAATCTACGGACCAACTTAAGGTAGCGAAGGTTGAGGCAGCTGGCATTATCGACCTTGCCAACAAGCGTGGCTCACAGATTGTTGATGAAGCAAAAGATAAAGCCAAAGAAGAGGCCAAGCGCATTATTGCTGGAGCTCAGGCTGATATCGAACAGGAAGTAAATAGGGCGAAAGAAGCTCTACGTGCACAAGTATCCGCGATAGCAATTGCTGGCGCCGAGAAGATCCTGGAAGGCTCAATCGATCAAGCCGCCAACGAAGACATGTTGAACAAATTAGCTTCCGAGCTTTGAGAAACTAGACAGTGGCAGAACTAATCACATTAGCAAGACCCTATGCCAAGGCGGCGTTCGAAACAGCCTTGCAGGATAGCGCATTAGACAAGTGGTCCAGCATGATCGGCTTGTCTGCAGCAGTGTCCGGTGAGACAGGTGTGAGCACTATATTGTCCTCTCCATCGTTGTCGTCTGACCAAATTGCCGACGCCTTCATTGGTGTCTGTGGCGATGAGCTAGACGAGAAGGGCAGGAACTTTGTAGGCCTACTCGCCGAGAACAAGCGTCTGGTTTTGCTGCCAGAAATTTCTTCACTGTTTGAAGCGCTTAAAGCACAACAGGAAATGTCGGTCGATGTTGAGATCACAACAGCCTTTGAAATTAGTTCAGATGTTTCAAAGAAGCTAGCGCAGGCTCTCAAAGATCGTCTTAAGCGAGAAATACTATTGACTACCAATGTCGACCAAAGCTTGATCGGCGGCGCGGTAATTAGAGCGGGTGATAATGTCATCGACAGCTCGGTACGCGGAAAGTTATCCAAATTAGCTGAATCAATGAATTCCTGAGCAGGTCAGGAACAAGGAAATAAGCATGCAACAACTGAATCCATCCGAAATCAGTGACATTATTAAACAACGCATCGACAAGCTCGATGTGTCTGTTGAGTCAAAAAATGAAGGCACAATCGTCAGCGTATCTGACGGTATTATTCGTATCCACGGCCTAGCCGATGTGATGTACGGTGAAATGATCGAGTTTGAAGGTGGCGTATACGGAATGGCGCTTAACCTTGAGAGAGACTCTGTAGGCGCCATTGTTCTAGGTGACTATCTCTCCCTACGTGAAGGTCAAACTTGTCGTTGTACGAAACGAATTTTGGAAGTCCCAGTTGGTCCTGAATTAGAAGGACGCGTGGTCGATGCGCTAGGTAAGCCTATCGATGGCAAGGGTCCGATAGAAACAACGATGACCGACGCGGTTGAAAAAGTAGCGCCGGGCGTAATCGAAAGACAATCTGTTGACCAGCCTGTACAGACAGGATTGAAATCAATCGATTCCATGGTCCCAATCGGAAGGGGCCAGCGTGAACTTATTATTGGTGACCGTGAAGTAGGAAAGACAGCGGTAGCGATCGACGCGATCATTAACCAGAAAGGCAAGAATGTTAAGTGTGTCTACGTAGCGATTGGCCAGAAGGCCTCATCTGTAGCTAACGTGGTAAATCGCTTGGAAGAGCACGGCGCCATGGAATACACCATCGTCGTAGCGGCGACGGCATCTGATCCAGCATCTATGCAATTTATCGCGCCTTACTCAGGCTGCACGATGGGCGAGTATTACCGTGATCGCGGCGAAGATGCATTGATCGTTTATGATGACCTGACTAAGCAAGCCTGGGCCTATAGACAGATCTCCCTACTACTAAGAAGACCGCCAGGCCGTGAAGCCTATCCTGGTGATGTTTTCTACTTACACTCCCGTCTACTAGAGCGCTCATCGAGAGTGAACGTTAACTACGTAGAGAAGTTCACCAACGGTGAAGTGAAAGGTAAGACAGGCTCTTTGACGGCATTGCCTATAATCGAGACGCAGGCTGGTGACGTTTCGGCGTTTGTACCAACTAACGTAATTTCGATTACAGATGGCCAGATATTCTTGGAAACAGATTTATTTAACTCAGGTATTCGTCCTGCGATGAACCCGGGTGTTTCGGTGTCGCGTGTGGGTGGTGCTGCGCAGACTAAGATTATTAAGAAGCTGGGCGGCGGTGTACGTATAGCGCTAGCTCAATATCGTGAATTGGCCGCCTTTGCAGCGTTCGCTTCTGACCTTGACGATGCGACTCGAGCACAGCTAGAGCACGGTCAGCGAGTGACAGAATTGATGAAGCAGAAGCAGTATTCTCCAATGTCGATTGCGGAAATGGGCATCTCTATTTACGCGGCGAACGAAGGCTATCTGATAGACATCGAGCTGAACAAGATATTGGATTTTGAGGCAGCGATGCTGGCTTACATGAACAGCGAGCATGCTGATTTGATCAAGCAGATCAACGATACCGGCGACTATAACGACGAAATTGGCGCCCAGTTCAAAGCGGCAATCGATAAGTTCAAGTCCACACAGACTTGGTAGTCGGTTAGGCAAAATAATACAGAGGCTGTAAGCAATGGCTGGCGGAAAAGAAATACGTACCAAGATTTCGAGTATTAAGAGTACTCAGAGTCTCACCGGCGCGATGGAAATGGTAGCGGCAAGTAAAATGCGTAAAGCTCAAGAGCGCATGATACTTGGTAAGCCCTATGCTCATCGCATTCGTTCGGTGATAGGCCATATAGCCAATGCAACTCCCGAATATAGACATGCCTATTTTGATACACGAGACGTAAAGCGTGTTGGTTACATTATTGTTTCTTCTGATCGCGGACTTTGCGGTGGACTGAACATTAATGTATTCAAGGCTACTGTGGCTTCTATGAAGGAGTTTAGGGACGCGAATGTCGAGATCGACTTTTGTGTAATTGGCAAGAAGGCTGCACGTTTCTTTAGCAACTTTGGCGGAAACGTAATTGCTGCGGTTGATAGTATCGGTGACGCGCCAGAAGTAGCAGATGTTATTGGTTCTGTTCGAGTTATGTTGGAGAAATTCGACAAGGGTGAAATCGATCAGTTAATGGTTGTGAGCAATACTTTTGTAAACACCATGACGCAGCAACCAACGATAGAGCAGTTACTTCCATTACTACCGTCCGAAGAAGAAGATTTGAAGCACCATTGGGATTATATGTATGAGCCCGATGCGAAAGAATTGCTTGATGGTTTGTTACTAAGATACATCGAATCACAAGTGTTTCAGGCGGTAGTTGAAAACAACGCCTGTGAGCAAGCCGCGCGAATGGTTGCAATGAAGAGCGCAACCGATAACGCTGGCGATATCATTGATGAATTAGAGCTGGTTTATAACAAGGCTCGACAAGCAGCAATTACCCAAGAGTTATCTGAGATAGCTGGCGGAGCTGCAGCAGTTTAGGTAATTAATTTAGCGGTGCTGCCCTTTCAAATTAGGTCAGCATCATTAATAGAAAGTTTAGATAAAAAATTAAGAGATTGAGGAACCGGACATGAGTAGCGGTCGAATCGTACAAATCATTGGCGCTGTAATCGACGTAGAATTTGGACGCGATGGAGTACCTTCTATATATGACGCACTGGAAGTCAGCAACACAGACATCGTGCTAGAAGTGCAGCAGCAACTAGGCGATGGCGTAGTAAGAACAATTGCGCTTGGTAGTACTGAGGGCCTGAGTCGTGGGCTTGAAGTTTCGGATACTGGAGCTCCTGTTTCTGTACCGGTTGGTGTTGAAACTCTTGGCCGCATCATGAATGTGCTGGGTCGACCAATCGATGAGCGCGGACCAATTGGCGAGAAGAAGCGTATGCCGATTCATCGCAAGGCGCCTACGTATGAAGAACTAGCTAGCTCTAACGAATTGTTGGAAACAGGCATCAAGGTAATCGACTTGATCTGTCCTTTCGCAAAGGGCAGCAAGGTTGGACTATTTGGTGGTGCTGGTGTGGGCAAGACAGTAAACATGCTCGAACTAATTAACAACATCGCAACAGAGCACAGCGGTTTGTCAGTATTCGCCGGTGTTGGTGAGCGTACTCGTGAAGGAAACGATTTCTATCACGAAATGCAAGAATCAAATGTAATCGATCTAGAAGGCGAATCTAAAGTAGCGATGGTCTACGGTCAGATGAATGAGCCTCCTGGAAATAGACTGCGTGTTGCTCTAAGCGGGCTCACCATGGCGGAAGATTTCCGCGATGAAGGCCGTGATGTACTTCTGTTCATCGATAACATCTATCGTTATACATTGGCGGGTACAGAAGTATCTGCACTACTTGGACGTATGCCTTCAGCGGTGGGTTATCAGCCTACACTTGCTGAAGAAATGGGCGCGCTTCAAGAAAGAATTACCTCTACAAAAGATGGTTCTATTACATCGATTCAAGCGGTATACGTACCTGCGGATGACTTGACTGATCCATCACCAGCAACAACTTTTGCTCACTTGGATGCGAAAGTTGTACTGTCTCGAGACATCGCTTCACTGGGTATTTACCCTGCGGTGGATCCATTGGACTCTACTTCGCGTCAGCTTGATCCTTTAGTTATTGGTAATGAGCATTACGATACAGCGAATGGCGTGCAAACGGTTCTGCAGCGTTATAAAGAATTGAAAGACATTATCGCGATCTTGGGTATGGATGAATTGTCTGACGAAGATAAGCAAACAGTTGGTCGTGCGAGACGTATTTCACAATTCCTATCACAGCCATTTACTGTTGCGGAAGTTTTCACTAACGCACCTGGTAAATACGTTTCTCTTAAAGACACAATTGCTGGCTTTAAAGGAATCTTGGCGGGCGATTATGATCACCTCCCAGAGCAGGCATTTAGCATGGTAGGTTCTATTGAAGAAGCTGTCGCTAAAGCGGAAAATTTGAAGTAATTGACCTTTTGTCCTTAGGGGCAGAACGAGTAACTAGATATGGCTATGACAATGCACTGTGACATCGTAAGCGCTGAGAAGAGTATTTTCTCTGGTCTTGTTGAGATGGTTGTTGCTGCAGGATCTCTTGGAGATCTTGGTATTGCTCCTGGGCACGCGCCCTTGTTGACTGCATTAATTCCCGGACCGGTTAAATTGGTTCTACGGGGTGGTGAAGAAGAAGTTTTCTACGTCTCTGGTGGATTTCTTGAAGTGCAGCGCGGTGTGGTTACTTTATTGAGTGACACGGCGCTTAGAGCCGACGACCTAGATGAAGCAGCGGCTCAGCAGGCTGTGGAAGATGCTGAGAAGGCTATAGCGAATCAGGGTGCGGAGTTCGATTATTCGATCGCTGCCGCGCAACTTGCTGAGGCTGCTGCGCAGTTACGGGCTTTGCGTAAGATCAGGAAGTAGCAGTAATACTTTCGGTTACACAGCAGTACAAGAACCTAAAAAGGTAGCGAGAGCTACCTTTTTTTTTGGTATTCTTTTGTTAGGAGCGTTCAGTTAGAACCAAGTCGCTGTACGCAAAAAATAGTCTATTTTTAAGGTGTTTTCGTCTGATGGATAGCCAATGAATCTGGATATAGTAATTCTTGCTGCGGGTAAGGGCACAAGGATGAATTCAAACATCCCTAAAGTATTACATCGAATTGGTGGCGACTCCATGCTGGGTCACGTGCTCAGCGCTGCGCGTAAACTCGAATCCAAGCAGATCCATATTGTAGTGGGCTACGGTTCGCAGCAGATCATCGATGAATTCAGTGTAGATAAAGATCTACAGTGGGCTCAGCAAGACAAACAACTAGGTACAGGCCATGCTGTCATGCAGGCGATGCCGAGTATCAATACCACAGAGCCAGACAAGCGTGTGCTGGTATTATATGGCGATGTGCCTCTCACCAACTCTTCTACGTTAAGTAAGTTGGTACAACAGGGTAGCGCGAACACACTCAGTATCCTTACCCTAGTCACTGCAAACCCTGCCGGACTTGGCAGAATTGTTCGCGATGATTTAGGTGAAATTACGGCAATAGTAGAAGAGAAAGACGCCAGTGAGGAACAAAAGCAGATAAAGGAGATCAACACTGGCATCATGGTTATACCAGCCGCCAAATTGAATACTTGGCTGAACTCTCTGGGAAATGATAATGCACAGGGCGAGTACTATCTGACCGATGTAGTGGCGATGGCTGCAGCTGATAGTGACTGCGCGATCTCAGCAATGGTTATTGATGATGAGAATGAAGTACAGGGTGTAAACGATAAGGCACAATTGGCTAGGCTAGAGAGACAATTTCAAATGAACAATGCCGAACAACTTCTTAAAGCTGGTGTACTGTTACGAGATCCATCCCGCATAGATATTCGTGGTGAAATCGAAACGGGTAGTGATGTAGAGATCGACATTAACGCTATATTCGAAGGCAAAGTGAGTCTTGGCAATGGTGTAAAGATTGGGGCCAATGTGGTTATCAAGGATAGCAAGATAGCGGATAACGCCATCATATTGCCCGGTACAAATATTGATGGAGCTGAAATAGGCGCTGGGGCAAGCGTCGGCCCATATGCCAGAATTAGACCTGGCACTGTTTTGAAAGAAAACACTAAGATTGGCAACTTTGTGGAAACCAAGAATGTAATTTTTGGAAAAGGCTCAAAGGCCAATCACCTCGCTTACATAGGAGATGCCGAGGTTGGTGAGAATGTAAACATAGGCGCGGGCACAATATTCTGTAACTACGATGGTGTAAATAAGCACAAGAGCATAATCGGTAATAATGTTTTCGTGGGTTCGAACAGCGTTTTGGTCGCCCCGGTAAACTTGGCGGACAATACCTTCGTAGCGGCTGGCTCGTCGGTGAATCGTGATGTGCCTAGTGATAATTTAGCAGTTGCGAGAGCAAAGCAAAGAAACGTTCCTGGTTGGAAGCGTCCGATAAAAAAATAGAATAGCTTAGAGAGTATTAGAGCATGTGTGGAATTGTTGGAGCTGTTGCAGAAAGAAATGTATCTGGCATATTGCTTGAAGGCCTTAAGCGTCTTGAGTACCGTGGTTATGATTCGGCTGGCCTTGCGATAATAAACGAAAAAGGCAGCAAAGTTGTCAACGTAAAAGCTGTCGGTAAAGTGAATCAACTCGTAAAAGCGGCTGCCAAGTCGAATATAAACGGACAGATAGGTATAGCACACACTCGCTGGGCTACACATGGGAAAACTACTGTAGGCAACGCGCATCCACATACGTCGGGTGCTGACATTGCCATTGTTCATAATGGCATCATAGAGAACTATGAACCTCTTCGTGACACGCTTATAAAGGCGGGCTATGAATTCAAAAGCCAGACTGATACAGAAGCCATAGCACATCTTATTCATCAAGAAAGAAAGGGAGGCAAAGTAAGCCTTCTGAACTCCGTTAAAAAAGCCGTTAAGAAACTACATGGTGCATATGGCCTGTGTGTGATCGATCGGAATACACCGGATGAAATAGTGGTTTCCAGATCGGGTAGTCCACTGGTTATTGGGATTGGCATTGGCGAAAACTTCGTAGCTTCAGATCCTTTAGCATTAGGGCAAGTAACAGATCGCTTCGTGTATCTGGAAGAAGGTGATATTGCACAGGTTAGCCGTGAATCTTATACGATTTGGCACGGTGCAAAAAAGGTTACGCGTCGGGTAACAAAAATTCAAAGTAAGGCAGATGAGGCGGAGAAGGGTGCTTATAAGCACTTCATGTTGAAAGAAATACATGAGCAACCGCGGGTCATACAGGACACGCTGGACGGAAGGATTAGCTCAGATAAGGTTTTGGAAGAAGCCTTTGGCCTGAAGTCGAAGGCAATATTCGATAAGGTAAAGAATGTACAGATAGTTGCCTGCGGAACTAGCTTTCATGCCGGTCAGGTTGCGAAGTACTGGCTAGAGTCTGTAGCGAAATTGCCTTGTCAGATAGACATCGCAAGTGATTACCGTTACCGAGATATTATTGTGCAGCCAGGAACGCTGTTTGTTACGGTTTCCCAATCTGGCGAAACAGCCGATACGCTTGCAGCACTGCGTTTCGCAAAGAAAAACCCTTATGTAGCTAGCCTCGCTATATGTAACGTGGCTACAAGTTCGTTAGTGCGCGAATCTGATCTCTGTTTGCTAACCATGGCCGGGCAAGAGATAGGAGTTGCTTCTACCAAGGCCTTCACGACACAGCTTGTGGTCTTGCTGATCTTGTCTATAGTGCTGGGCCGTAGAACCGGAATGAGCGGCAAGCAAGAAACTAAACTCGTCAAAGAGTTAGCTAAATTGCCTAGGCTGATTGAAAAAACGCTTCTACTTAGTAATAAGATCAAGAAACTGTCTCAACAATTCTCGGAAAAGCATCACAGTCTTTTTCTAGGCAGGGGAATACAGTATCCAATCGCAAAGGAAGGAGCGCTCAAGTTAAAAGAGATCTCCTACATACATGCGGAAGCCTATCCTTCCGGTGAACTAAAGCACGGGCCTCTAGCGCTAGTTGATGATCAGATGCCGGTCGTTGCTGTTGCACCTAACAATGATCTACTGGGGAAGTTACAGGCAAACTTATCCACCGTTACTGCTCGTGGCGGCAAACTCTATGTATTTGCTGATGAAAGTATTGGTTATAAGAGTGATAAGAGCTGCAAAGTTATTCACGTCCCAAACTGTTCAGAAATTCTCGCCCCGATAGTCTTCACTATTCCATTACAACTACTGGCTTATCATGTGGCGATTACCAAGGGCACCGATGTAGATCACCCACGGAATCTAGCGAAGTCAGTAACGGTAGAGTAAGAAACGAAATTAAAGACAGTAAGTTCAATCCGAATCAATATCGCGAAGAGCCCTTTGGCTCTTCTGCAGCTTCTTCAAATGATCCTTCAACAAGGGTTTTCGATGCCGAGCAACTCCTGTGGCTAATACATCGATCACTACCAGGTGTGCTATACGAGAAGATACGGGTGCGAAGGCTTGATGTTCCTCCTCCATATTCACATAGATGGGCAGACTGCACTGCTCACTCAAGGGTGTGTTCTCTGGCGCTAGACCAATAACCGTCGCTCCGGCTTCTCTGGCTAGATTGACACTTTCTAATAGGGCGCGGGTCTGACCCGATTGAGATATCGCGACAACAACATCTTCTGCACTTAGCGAAATAGCCGACATATGTTGAATGTGCGGATCGGTGTATGCTGCGGATGAAAGTTGCAGGCGAAAAAATTTATGTTGTGCGTCGGCAGCGACGGAACCGGAGGCTCCAAAGCCATAGAATTCAACGCGTTTCGCATTGCTGATGGTATTAATCGCGGTTTCCAGTACATAAGGATCTAGTTGGTCCCTGACCGTTAGCAGTGATCCTACAGTCGTATCAAATACCTTATTACGCAAGTCTTCGACCGTGTCTTTGTCATCTACCGCGAACTGGGTATAAACCCCTCCTAGACCTAACTGCTGTGCGAGTTGCAGTTTGAAGGAGAGGAAGCCGTCGAAGCCAATAGCACGGCAGAAGCGGATAACGGTGGGCTCGCTGACATCAGAATTGGCAGCGAGATCGACGATGCGCATCTTGATTACGTCATTGGCATGCTGCAGCACATAGCTGGCCACCTTAGCCTCAGATTTACGCATTGCAGAACCGCTGTCGGCGATACGTCTTATAAGATTGGGAGAATCCACTTGCTGTCCGCCTGATTTTCTACGCTAACGATCAATCTAGAAACAGGCTGCCATGCTACTCAATTTACCAAGCTATCGCATCTGTTTGTATTGCGAAAACTCATGGTCAAATTGGGGATAAGCGAGTCTCAAATCTCCCTAGAGCGCCTAATCGCGGTAATATGTAGGATATGAAAGTGCTTGAATTAAAATTCGTAGATTCCATAGCCAGCATCGGTGAACAACACTGGAATGGGCTTGCTGGTACAGAGAATCCATTTACTCGCTATGAGTTTCTATGGGCTCTGGAAAAGACCGGCTGTACTACTGTAAAGACTGGCTGGGCCCCACATCACGCAGCAGTCTATAGTGGTTCGAAGGATGATAAGTCTAGGCAGCTTGTCGCTGTTATGCCGCTGTACCAAAAAACAAACTCTTACGGTGAATACGTATTTGACTGGTCCTGGGCGAGCGCGTACCAGAATTATGGTCTTAATTACTATCCAAAATTTGTTAGTGCAGCGCCATTCACCCCCAGCCATGGCACACGGCTATTCACCGATGAGTCAGAAGTTAGAAATGATATAGCGAAGTTAATCTTCGATGGTCTGAAGAAGAAAGCAGAATCTATAGAGGCATCTTCTTGGCATATTCTTTTTCCAACGGAAGAAGAGAATCAGCTGTTTGATGGTATTGGAATTCCCTCTAGAACGGGATGCCAGTTTCATTGGTTCAATAGAGGCTATGCGAGCTTCGAAGATTTCCTAGCGACGCTCAATTCCCGAAAACGGAAAAATATCAGAAGAGAGCGACAGAAGGTTGCGGAGCGAGGCACGCGCTTCGAAACGATTGCGGGAGCGAGCATAACCGTTGAACAATGGGATACCTTTTACCAGTTCTATCAAAGCACCTACATGATGCGCGGCATGGAAGGTTATCTCAGCCAAGAATTCTTTGCCGAGTTAGCACGGAATATGCCGGAGCAGCTTTTCATGATAGTTGCTTTGGATGGCGACAAGATGATTGCAGCGGCTCTATTCTTTAGAAATAACGAAAAACTATTTGGTAGATATTGGGGCAGCGCGCGAGACTATCAATTCTTACATTTCGAAACCTGCTACTACCAAGGTCAGGAATACTGTATTCAGCATAAGTTGCAGAGCTTTGATTCTGGTGCGCAGGGTGAGCATAAGATACAAAGAGGCTTCGAGCCAATTATAACCTATTCGAATCATTGGATTGCGAACGAAGGTTTTGCCCAGGCGATAAATAACTTTCTCGATGAAGAGCGACCGCATATAGAACGATACCAGACAGAGGCATCGTCATTGCTCCCATTCAAGAAGGAGAGTTGATCGAACTAAGTTTGCAGTGAGGCTGTGAAAAATTCTAAACTGTATTTTAGAACGACCGTCAAAAACGCAAGCATAAAGTAGAAGTGATACAAGATGACAAATACATTCGACTTTAAACCCGTCTTAGAAGGCCCACGTGTAATTGTGCGCCCCATTCAAGAAGATGACTGGGAAGGACTATTTGCGGCGGCGGCGAATCCGAAAGTTTGGGAACTTCACCCAGTGACGGATCGTTATAAAGAGTCGGTATTTCGTGCTTTTTTCGACGATGCGCTTGCCAGTGGTAGTGCATTCACCTTTGTTGATACTGAGACCGGTAGAATAATAGGTTCTAGTCGTTACAACGGTCTTGACGAGGAGTTGGGCGAGATTGAAATAGGCTGGACGTTTTTAGACCATGATTATTGGGGTGGCAGTTACAACGCTGAGATCAAAAAGCTGATGTTGAATCATGCTTTTAAGTTCGTAGATACTGTAGTTTTTTGGGTGGGCGATACTAATATTGTTTCTATGCGCGCGATGGAGAAAATTGGCGGTGTGAAGCGAGATAAGGCGATAGGCAGAGTCCTAAATGGAATTAACTACCCACATATTATTTACGAAATTAGGAAGGAATAAGAATTACAAATCTCAGAGAAACAAAAAAGGCTTCTTACTCGATTAGGTAAGAAGCCTTTTTTGTTTTCGTTACAGCGAACTTACTGTTGTCTAGCCGCCTCTTCTGCTTCTTGGCGACGAGCACCGGCTAAGATGCCAGGCATCGCATAGTTGCCTTCATGGCAAGCATACTCATAGAGAGGGCCTTCAGTTGCGTGATAGCTCATCTCAGCGGTCCAAGGTTGACTGTACAGATGAGAATCGTCGACAGTAAATTGATAAACAATCTCAGTATTGGAATAGCGACTAAACCTCTCTGTAAATTTTCCTTCCGGTGAGATGGGAATAGAGCTTTGTGACATCTGTAATGGATTGATGTTAATCGTTTCCACAATCAGTGTATCGCCCTCGTACCAACCACGTGAATCACCAAACCAAGGTGAGTGAACTACTGGTCGTGTGTTTGCCCTGGCTTCTTCGGCAGAATCGAAAAGAGGAATGATGCGAGCATCGTGTGCCATCTCTACGCTGATCACTATGTAGTCATCCGTCTGTACGAATTGATAGGTGCTGTTGTACAAGGTGCCCAACATGCCGGGACCTGCAGTATTACCGAACCCGATGAGGCAGCGTTCTGCGATGGGTATGGCCTCGGGTCCAGAGGTATCGCCTACACCTGTAAGATAGCGTGCGCCGAAGTTGGTTCGATTTAAGTTATAGGTTGGATTTTCTAGCCGAGGAATTTGACCATTCTCTGGATTGACGATCAGAGAACTTCTAAATTCGCCCTTCACTAATGCCAGAGTGGATCCAGGATCGGTCCAGAATAAGTTATAACCACGTAATCCAAAATCTTGACCGCCAACAGGTGGTGCGCCGGTCTCTGGGTCTATCGCTGGCCCAGATTCAACATTTTCGGCCGAGATTCCAGCGATGCTCATGTTGGCTACGACCTCTGCGGCATCTTCGTCTGGCACGATGAGTGTTTCAAGCCCGCGAGGACGTGTAAGGCCGGTTCTGGAGGCGTTGGTCCAAATCCCGCCTAGTTGAGGTATGTCCTGATCCTGAGCTACGCTCAGGGGCGTGAGCAAGGACAGGGTAATGCCCGCAATTACTGAGCTGAGTGCAAGTTTTGTAAATTTCGACATGTCGTTCTCCAAATTTCTTCGCCAATACACTTGGCAACGTTCGAATTCATCTTAGTGGCTCCATGATAATGGAATTAGCGGCAAATTACGGCATAAACAGGCTGTTTTGTCTTAGCTCAATAGATCGACATCAAGATAGCAGCAGTTTCAGTGATACAGGGAGGTTGATTCCTACTAGATTGCGCTACTAACACTGTAAAAATTAAAATTGCGTACCTTTGGTGTTGGCACAGCGATGGGCGTGCTGACTAAGTGATTCTCTGAAGCTGCAAAGTAAACGTAGGGACCGATCATTTCAATATTCTGCATCACGGGACTTTTGGCTTTACTTAGCCTTCTTCCACACGAGAAGCTGGTTGTTGGCTGGCATGGCATTGTCTTCGATAAAGGTTAAGTTGGCTTGAGCCGCCAACTCCTTTATCCATTCGAAGTCTCGAATACCGCTCATGGAGTCTCTATCTTTTAGCCGGTAGTCAAAATCTTTATTACTAGCAGTTGTAAACTCACCGGCATATTTAAAAGGTCCGTACACGGCCAACGTACCATCGGTTTGTAGTAGTTCACCGGCTCCCTTAAAAAAGTTTTCAACGGAGCCGGCAGACATTATATGCAGACTGTTAGCACTGAATATTGCGGTAGGCTTATAGCTACACCAGGGGGAGTGATTCACATCGATGGATATGGCCTTAGGAAGATTTGCTAGTTCAGCCACAGCGATCCGCAAGTTAAGACTATCTACATTGCTGGGAATATCAGAAGATTGCCAATGAAGGTTTGATAGCTTTGTGGCGAAATGAACGGCATGTTGACCAGTACCTCCCGCCAACTCAAGCACTTGGTCGCCATCTTTTAAATGCCGTTTAAGTATTTCTAGGATGACCTGCTTGTTGTTCTCGCTAGCCTGACTAAAGGGGAGTTCTTGCATACTATTTATTGCGGATCCCGCAGAAAGACTGGCTGTGTTGGCGTGGAGTCTTCTTCACTATACCAGTAGCCCTCTATGTCAAATTTCTTGAGTTCTTGAGGATTCTTGATTCTGTTTTGAATAATATAGGCTGCCATGTAGCCGCGCGCTTTCTTTGCGAAGAAGCTCACGATTTTATATTTGCCACTGGAGAAGTCTTTGAATACAGGTGAGATTATTTCAGCATTCAATGACTTTGGTTTGATTGCGCTGAAATACTCTTTTGAAGCGAGATTAACCAGCACGGGCTTTTTGTCTTTCTCGAATAATTCGTTAAGGTTTTCGGTAAGCTTACCATCCCAGAACTCGTAGAGGTTCTTGCCTTTCTTGTTCGCGAATTTGGACCCCATCTCTAGTCTATAGGGCTGCATCAAATCTAAAGGTCGAAGTAGACCATATAGTCCTGACAAAATACGCAGATGGTTCTGTGCGAAATTCAAATCTGCAGCTGAGAACTTTTCTGCCTCCAGACCGATGTAGACGTCACCCTTGAATGCAAATATTGCCTGCTTGGAATTCTCGAGATCGAAGGGGGTATGCCAGTTTGCATAACGCATGTGGTTAAGTTCACCCAAGCTACTGCTGATATGCATAAGCTCCGAGAAATCTTCCGGACTTAGTTTTTGCAATTGACCTACAAGCTGTGTGGACTCTTCGAGATATTGGGGCTCAGTGAACTTTCGCGTGCGGGCTTTGCTGTCAAAATCGAGAGACTTAGCGGGGGATACTACAATTAGCATGGGTTGATTACTCGTCTATTTGTACTTTTGGATTGGGGCTATTCCTGATCTTCGAATTCTAACCACCACTGAAGTGGGGTTGTACCGTCTTCGGGATCGTAAACATTGCCATAATACCAAACTGTATCAGGATAATCTTTGCAGGCAGAGCTTAGTACTTCCTCGATGGCTTCGAAACCTATAGAAAAATGTATGCTGTAAACCAATGCTCGATCGGTTTGTTTGTCTAAGCTACCGCCTAGTTTTTCAAATTTTGCTGTAAGATTTTCTGCTAGTACATCTAATTGATGCACGCGAAAGACTCGAATGGAAAGATTGCCGCTGCGCCGGAGTAATTCATACTCGGCCGAAGAAGGACTAATGACCTTGAGCTTATCTCCAGCCGCCAGATTGCGAGTCAGCAGGGGGGAGCGCACGAGTCGTACCTCGTCTTCGGTATCCTCGACCATTTCGACCTCGAGACTCTCAAATACCGGGTCGCCATCGGGATTGAGGCCGGCTAGGAATGGGAGTTCGAATCTATTGCTTGCTAGGGGATCAGTAGGAGAGCTCAATGCTTGTTCCTTGGCTAGTCCAGTGGATGAATAAACGTTTAATCGGTAAGCTTGCTGGCTTGAAGGCTCACCTAGGCAGCTACCGACGACAATGATAGAGCGACTACAGCGAATTGCCACTATTTTAGCTCGGTTTCGGCTGTTGATATTTGTCTGCGCGGGATTTTCTCTAGTAGTGCTTGTTCTCAGTGTGGTGGATAACCCGCTACTGAATACTGACGCACTCTTGATGCCGGCTATTCTTGGTTTTTGCTGGGCGCTAATGCTCTATAGTACGGGTGAATTGTTTCAGGCCATTCCGGATAAGTCTGGCCCCGGGACGGCTTTTCTCAAGCGAATGGCGGTTAGCGTGAGGAGAGGGATGCTATGGATATTGGGTATTTTGACGATAGTCAGTTCTGTGGCTTTACTTGTTCTTAGCTATCAGCTGATGAGAGTGTGGCTATGAATCGGCTACTCACATTCCCATAGAGCCTTATTAAGTATGTAATAATGCATGATCCAATTTGGGCTGCAATCTAAGTTATACAAAGAAGAATAATGGCGTACTAGCGCAAATAGATTCCATGGAAAAGCTTTCTCTTCTCATCGACGAATTGTCGAATCGTCTAGGCCGGACTTTCTCTTGGCTAACCTTAGTTATGGTGGTTGCTATGGCAGCTATCGTCGTGCTTCGCTATGTATTTCAAATTGGTTCGATTGCGCTGCAGGAATCGATCATCTATATCAACGCGCTTATCTTTACCTTCGGTGTTGCCTATACGCTCAAAGAGCAAGGGCATGTTCGGGTCGACATTTTTTATAGCCGACTGAATGAAAAGAAGCGTGCCTGGGTAGATCTATTCGGCACATTACTTTTTCTCGTCCCTTCGAGCTGTTTTATTGTCTGGATTTGTTGGGATTATGTAGCTGTCTCCTGGCGGATACGGGAAGGATCTGCGGAATCTAGTGGATTACCCTTCGTTTATTTATTAAAGGCAGCAATTCTTGTCTTACCTGCGATGCTGCTGCTGCAGGGAATTTCAGAGATAGTGAAAGCAATCTCTGTGATAAAACGGCGCGACTTCTAGTGGTTGAATTAATCCCCATTCTATTTTTCTTAAGTGTGTGCATTGTGCTTATGGCTGGGTACCCTGTGGCCCTATCACTGACCGGTGTGTCACTCGCGTTTGCTGCAGTGGGAACGATGAGCGGGTTTTTCGATACTGCCTATATTGCACTTATACCGAATCGTATTTACGGGCTATTGGTAAATCAAAACTTGTTTGCTGTGCCACTGTTTGTATTTATGGGAACGATGCTGGAGCGTAGCCGCATCGCGGAAGATTTGCTCAAGAACATGGCTATCGTTTTTGGGAAGTTTCCCGGCGGCCTTGGAATTTCAGTCATCATTGTTGGAATGTTGCTGGCGGCAAGTACGGGTATTGTAGGCGCCACTGTTGTCACTATGGGCATACTCTCGTTACCGACGATGATGAAAGCAGGCTATAAGCCCTCTTTGGCCTGCGGCACACTTTGTGCGACGGGTACGCTTGGACAGATTATTCCACCCTCTATCTGCTTAGTGTTACTTGGGGAAGTTATCTCTAACGCATATCAACAGTCTCAACTCAATGCAGGGGTATTCGCACCGGACTTTGTTTCCATCGGTGATCTGTTCGCGGGAGCTATTATTCCTGGTCTGCTGCTCGTTGTTGCTTACGCGAGCTATATGTTCATTATCGCTCTGCTTAAGCCGTCTCATGCTCCAGCGATGACGAGTGATGATTTAGATGAGGGAGCGAACGTGTTTGCCGCGTTGTTCAAGGGCCTACTTCCACCCGTTTTACTTATGGTGGCTGTGTTGGGCTCTATACTTCTGGGTATTGCGACGCCAACCGAGGCAGCAAGCGTTGGCGCAGTGGGTGCGATGATTCTGGCTCTGATCAAGCGAGCGCTAAATATATCGGTACTGCAGTCGGTGAGTATAGAGACAATGCGCGTCACCTCGATGGTATATTTAATCTTAGTCGGTGCAACAATCTTCTCGTCGGTATTTAGAGGCTTCGGTGGCGACATACTGATTGAAGAACTATTGATGAATCTACCAGGTGGTGTCGTTTCTGCGACGCTGGTTGTTATGTTACTGATCTTCTTTTTGGGTTTCATTCTCGATTTTATCGAGATCACGTTCATGGTCGTACCGCTAGTGGGTCCGATACTTCTTGCTATGGGCGTCGATCCAATTTGGTTAGGAGTTATGATAGCGGTGAATCTACAGACGTCTTTTCTAACGCCGCCATTTGGCTTCTCTCTTTTCTACCTAAGAAGCGTCGCTCCGGCTGAAATCAAAACTAGCGAAATCTATAGAGGCGTTGCCCCTTTTGTGCTTATACAGCTTGCACTGTTATTGTTACTTGCCTTGCAACCCGCATTGGCCACTTGGTTGCCTTCAGTTCTTTGATCGCCTTTTTACATTATTTAGGGAAAGTATTATGAGCAGCAATGAAGCCGGTCCAGTTGGCGAGCTGGCACTACAAACCCTCGCTATGCCGAAGGACACGAATGCCAACGGTGATATCTTTGGTGGTTGGCTAGTGTCACAGATGGATTTAGCGGCGGGCATCGCAAGCAAGTTGGCAACGCGTGGTCGTTCCGTGACAGTCGCTATTCAGAACGTGCATTTCATCAGCCCGGTGAAAGTGGGTGCAACTGTCAGTTGTTACACGGAAGTTGTTAAGAAGGGCAATACTTCTGTGCAGATCAATGTAGAGGTTTGGACTTCCAACATTAGCATCGATGACAAGCCGACAAAGATGGCAGACGGGCTATTCGTATTTGTTGCGATAGATGAGGATGGTAAGCCAAGACCTATTCCAAGATAGGCCTCACTTTTCCGCGTTGCTAGTTGCTCGGTAGCTTACGAGCTTCGACATAGGCATCTTCAGCGATGCTGTGATAGTTCTCCACGCCGGCTTGAAAACTCTTATAGGAATCATAGATCCTGCGGGTGACTTCATCGGTATCCGCAAGTTCGGCAACGACCTGGTTGGAAATTTCACGTAACTCCACAAGCACCTCATCCGGTAGCTTTCTTAATTCTACGCCATGCTCCTCAACCAGAACACGCAGTGCTTCATTGTTCTTCGCGGTGAGTTCGTCCATTAAGAGTTGGTTCATCACCTCGGCGCCAGCCTTAAGAATTTCCTGCAGGTCGAGCGGGAGAGCCTCGAACGCAGATTTATTGAAGATGGTTTCTAGAGTTGAACCAGGCTCGTGCCAGCCGGGGTAGTAATAGTAGTCGGCAACAGTATGGTAACCCGCCGCCATGTCGTTATACGGGCTTACGAATTCTGTCGCATCCAGCGCACCGGTTTGCATGGCTGTAAACACCTCGCTCACCTGCATGGTTACTGGCGTGCCTCCGGCGCGACTAAAAACTTCGCCACCGAGACCAGGAATTCGCATCTTCAGTCCTTGCAGGTCGTCGAGGGAATTAATTTCTTTATTGAACCAGCCAAACATCTGCGTGCCGGAGTTGCCACCGCGCATCGGTATTAGATTAAAAGGCGCATAGATCTCTTGCCATAGCTCGTTACCGCCGCCGTAGCTAAGCCAGGCATCCATCTCTGTGCCTGTTAGTCCGAAGGGGATAGTGGAGAAGAAAGGTGTGCTGGGAATCTTTCCCTGCCAGTAATAGGCCCCGGTGTGGCCTATCTCTGCCACGCCTTGGGACACGGCATCGAATACTTCGAGACCCCCAACTAATTCGTTGGCGCCGTATACACGAATGCGCATGCGACCATTGCTCATCTTCTCGACGATATCAGCGAAGTGCTCGGGGGATGTGCCTAGTGCCGGCAAGTTCTTAGGCCATGATGTTATCAACTTCCATTCATAGACCGTTTGTTCTTGTGCATTGCTTTGTGCGCCGGAAGCTGTGGGCTGAGATTCTCCACCGCAGGCAGTTAAGATTGACAGCGTTGCAACTACCCCCAGCTTCTTAAAAGTCGAGCCAAATGCATTCATAATGAGCATAGTTCTTTCCCTGTTCATTTTTTCTCAGTTGGTGAGTTACGACAACACTTCGAGTTTGGCATAGGACAGTACTAACCATTTACTTCCTACATCATCAAAGTTGACTTGGACTCGAGCATTAGGCCCTTGCCCTTCGTAGTTTAGAACAACTCCTTCGCCGAATTTTCCGTGAACGACACGCTGTCCCAATGACAAATCGGTTTCTGGAACTTCGATGTCGCCACTAAGTTTACTGCTAACCCTGCTACCGATTCGTGTATTGCCGAATGATGGTCTACTGACGTTAGACTTCATTCGAATTTCATCAAGTAGTTCGTTAGGTATTTCTTTGATAAAGCGTGATGGCCTACAGAGGTTCACATCACCATGCATTCGTCTGGATTCTGCATGACTCATATATAACTTGGTTCTGGCACGTGTTATTCCAACATAGCAGAGCCGCCTTTCTTCCTCGAGGCCAGCAATATTGTCCATAGACATTTTGTGAGGAAATAGGCCTTCTTCCATTCCAGCAAGAAATACTAAGTGAAATTCCAAACCTTTCGCCGAGTGTAGGGTCATTAACTGTACTGCGTCTTCGGACTCATCGGCCTGCGTCTCTCCTGCATCTAAGGCAGCCTTATCGAGAAATGCAGATAGGAAGGCGTTAGATTTCAGGTCGAAGTCTTCATCGATATCGGGATCATCAAAATTGCTTGCGGCTGATATCAATTCCTCAAGGTTCTCAATTCGCGCACGCGCTTTCTCGCCGCCTTCCTTCTCGTGATGTTGAATCAGCCCGGTATGATTAACAATATGCTCTGCCTTTTCTGCTAATTCCAGCTCACTACAGGCAAGGCTTAGTTCATCTACGAGCTCCAGAAAGCCGAGCACAGCATTGGAGGCTCTTGCTGTCATAAGGGATTCATTCACACACTTGGCGCAGGCTTGCCAGAGCGTACAGTTTTCTTCTCTCGCTACGCTTCGAAGCTGTTCGATAGTTCTGCCACCGATGCCGCGTGTCGGAACATTGATCACGCGTTCCATGGCGGTATCATCGTCTCTGTTTATGACTAGGCGCAGATAGGCCAGCGCATTCTTAATCTCGAGTCGTTCATAGAAGCGGTGGCCGCCGTATATGCGATAGGGCATGCCCATACGCAGGAGAGCGTCTTCTAGTTCGCGCGATTGCGCGTTGGAACGATAGAGGATTGCCGCATCGGAGCGGCGATTGCCATTGTTAAACCAGTCCTGCACACGATCCACGATGAAGCGTGCCTCATCCTGCTCGTTGAATGCTTCGTACACGCTGATCTGCTCGCCATCTCCACCCTCGGTCCAGAGATTCTTGCCGAGACGGCTTTGGTTATTTGAGATTAGTTGATTAGCTGCCTTGAGTATTGTGGAGGTAGAGCGGTAGTTTTGTTCCAGTCTCACGGTGTCCGCATCGGCGAAATCTACATTGAACTGTTGAATATTTTCAATCTTCGCGCCACGCCAACCGTAGATTGATTGGTCGTCATCTCCAACTACCATGAGTTGGTTCTGGGTGCCGGCGAGCACGCGTAGCCAGGCATATTGGATAGAGTTAGTGTCTTGAAACTCATCAACCAGAATATGCTTAAAGCGTCTTTGGTAATGTTCCAGTACTTGAGGGTTTTTTAGCCACAGCTCGTGAGCTCGGAGTAAGATCTCCCCAAAATCGATCATGCCGCCACGATCGCATGCTTCTTCGTAGGCCTTATAAACCTCAAGCATGGTCTTCGTGTAGTCGTCTTCAAAATGATCGATATTGCCTGCGCGTAGACCCTCATCCTTCTGTGAGTTGATATACCACTGGCATTGTTTTGCTGGCCACTTGTCTTCATCGATCTTCAATGAGCGGTTGATTCGTTTGATCAAACGCAGCTGATCGTCGCCATCGAGGATTTGAAAATCTTGGACTAGGCCTGCTTCCTGCCAATGGTTACGCAGTAATCGATGCGCAAGGCCATGGAAAGTGCCCACCCACATGCCTGCGAAGGAATTCTCCATTAGAGCTTCAATGCGGCCGCGCATTTCCCGAGCAGCTTTATTGGTGAAGGTCACAGCGAGTATTGAGTAGGGCGAAGCCTGTTCGGCTTCCAGTAGCCAAGCAATTCTATGGACGAGCACGCGTGTCTTGCCGCTGCCGGCACCGGCAAGCACCAGCAGATGCTGCGACGGATTCGCTACAGCGTTTCTTTGCTCATCATTGAGAGAGTCTAATATGTGGGATACATCCATGGCGCGTTATTCTAGCAAAATGTCGCTGAGATTCTCCGCTTTATCTGAGTAATATCGTCATCTAATTGCTTTGCGCCTGACTTAGAGAAAAGTTGCGAAGTTTGATAGACTACGGCGCCTGCGTCCGGCTTAGAGCTGTCCTGTCTTCTTTGATTGATAGCCTGTATCGAGCAAGCCGAACGCACCAGAATTTAAGAGCCTGCCCGAATAGGGTAGCTTGAGCTAACTAGGAGAAAGATATGTCTGTCAGATCGGACAACGTGCCATTCAATTGGCAAGATCCATTTGGTATGGAAGAGCAGTTATCGGAAGAAGAGCGTCTGGTTCGAGACACCGCGAAGCAATATTCACAAGAGAAATTGCTGCCCCGTGTCCGAGAAGCCTACCAAAACGAGCACACAGACCCGGAGATATTCCGTGAAATGGGCGCGTTGGGCTTGCTCGGCTCAACTATTGAAGGCTATGGCTGTGCCGGTGTGAACTATGTCTGTTATGGGCTGATGGCACGGGAGGTTGAGGCAGTGGATTCTGGCTATCGATCGATGATGAGCGTGCAATCTAGCCTAGTTATGCACCCGATCAACACTTTTGGCAGTGAAGAACAGAAGCAGAAGTACCTGCCAAAGTTAGCGAGCGGCGAATATATCGGCTGTTTCGGTCTAACCGAACCAGATCACGGTTCCGACCCTGGCAGTATGATCACCAGAGCGAAGTCAGTCGCTGGCGGGTACTCCCTGACCGGTGCGAAGAACTGGATTAGTAACTCGCCGATTGCCGATGTCTTCATCGTCTGGGCGAAGGATGACACTGGAACCATCTGTGGATACATCCTCGACAAAGGCATGAAGGGTCTAAGTGCACCGAAGATTGAAGGGAAGCTTGCTCTGCGGGCATCAATCACTGGTGAAATCGTGATGGATGAAGTATTCGTCCCCGAAGAGAATAAGCTACCCCATGCGAAAGGTTTAGCAGGCCCATTTAGCTGTCTGAATTCTGCTCGACTCGGCATTGCCTGGGGAGCCCTAGGTGCTGCAGAAACCTGTTGGCATACTGCGCTGCAATACACGATGGATAGAAAACAATTCGGGCGACCGTTGGCAGCGAATCAGTTGATACAGAAGAAGCTAGCTATCATGCAAACAGACATCTCCTTAGGTCTACAGGGTTGTTTGCAAGCTTGCCGCTTACGCGATGAGGGCAAGCTGGCGCCACCACTCATTTCTCTGTTGAAGCGCAATTCTTGTCTGAAGGCATTGGATGCTGCGCGAGAAGCACGGGACATGCTTGGGGGTAATGGCATCTCTGATGATTTTCCGGTGATGCGTCATTGTCAGAATCTGGAAGTAGTGAATACCTATGAGGGAACTCAGGATATCCACGCGTTAATACTAGGTAGATCACAAACTGGCATACAGGCTTTCGTATAAGCCTAGCAAGTTGCGACGGACTAACTTCAAGCCATAAGATGAAGTTAGTCCGTCAAATAGTGCTAGATGAAGCTAAGTAAAACACCGACAAAAATCACTGCGCCCACCCAATTATTATTCAGAAATGATTCGAAGCAGGGCCCTGGCAATCGATCTTTGATGAGATATTGCTGGTAGGCAAGCAGCCCGCTCGCTATTACCAGAGAAAGATAGTAGAACGTACCCAGCTCGAACTGCCTACCTGCGAGAACCATCGCTAGAATAAACATCACCTGCAGACCGCCGATAATAACCTTGTCGGCATCGCCGAATAATATTGCGGTAGACTTGACCCCTATTTCGATATCAAATTCTCTATCTACCATTGCATACTGAGTATCGTAAGCTACAGTCCATAGACAGTTTGCTACGAATAATAGATAAGCAGACTGGGGAACATCACCGGTTGCCGCAGAGAAGGCCATTAGTATTCCCCACGAGAAAGCGACCCCCAAAACCAATTGAGGTAAGTTCGTGAATCGTTTCATGAAGGGATAGACCGCTACCAATGCGACGGCTGCAAAGGAAAGGATTATAGTTCTTTGGTTTGTCATCAGTACGAGAGCGAAACTTATTAGCGACAGTACTGCGAAACAAAGGAACGCGTCTTTTCTTGTAAGCGACCCCGCAGCAAGAGGCCGTCGTTCAGTTCTAGCAACTTTTCCATCGATCTTGTGATCAGCAAAATCGTTTACGCAGCAGCCAGCCGAGCGCATGAGGGCAGTTCCTGCCACAAAGATAAACAGCAATGAAAATCTAGGAAACCCTTGTTCAGCGATCCATAGTGCGGATATCGTTGGCCAAAGCAGCAAATAGATGCCGATGGGCTTATTGGCACGGGTTAGCTCCGCTAATGCCGGCAGCTTGGCATAGAATTCCGGAAATCGAGACCGAAACTGTGAAGCTATTCTGACGCGAATTTCTGTTAAGCGTTCCATGGGGAGTTAATACTTTGCTACAGCGTATGAAGGGGCTAGCATAAAAGACTTTAGGGTGAGAGTAAAAATTAGTTTGAAGTGTGAACTAGAAGTGTTCGTTCTGTAAGCAAACGACTGTTCACAGATTAGACATTGGCGTAATGGACGTTATCTCCCAACCAGCGCTGAATTAACGGATCAATAATGTCAGGGTACTTTTCAAGAACCAACTCTGATGCATCTTTCACCTGCTCGAGAAGGTCGGCATCGCGGCTTATATCAGCAACCTTAAAACTCATTAATCCAGTCTGTTGGGTGCCCAAAACCTGCCCGGGTCCGCGCAGTTCGAGGTCCTTCTCAGCGATGTAGAACCCATCAGTGCTCTCGCGCATTACCGAAAGGCGTTGTTTGCCAGCCTTAGACAGGGGTGTCTGATACAAGAGAATACAATGACTGTGGGCTGACCCCCTGCCGACACGACCGCGCAGCTGATGCAGTTGTGCAAGGCCAAGACGCTCTGGGTTCTCTATTACCATCAGGCTGGCATTGGGCACATCGACCCCAACCTCGATAACGGTCGTTGCAACTAATAATTGCAGATCCCCTTCCTTGAAGCGCTGCATTATCTCTACTTTTTCTTGTGATTTCATGCGGCCATGAATAAGCCCAACCTTTATATCGGGTAGTTGCGTGGTGAGTTGTTCGGCAGTCACCTCCGCAGCTTGGCATTGCAGCGCCTCACTTTCTTCGATCAATGTGCAGACCCAATAGGCTTGGCTATTTCCTTTACAGGCTTGTTCGATGCGTTGCATAACCTGATCCCGGCGATCATTTGAGATGATGACGGTGTTCACAGGGATTCGTCCGGGAGGCAGTTCATCGATAACCGAGTTGTCCAGGTCGGCATAGGCGCTCATAGCGAGCGTTCTAGGAATTGGTGTCGCTGTCATGACTAGTTGGTGGGGATTCAATGCGTGTTGGTTTGCCTTCTCACGCAAAGCGAGTCGTTGATGTACTCCGAAGCGGTGCTGCTCATCTATTATAATAAGTCCGAGTTTGGCGTAGATAACTTCGTCTTGAAAAAGCGCGTGGGTTCCCACTAATAGTTGGCAATCTCCGTTAGCTACGGATTCGAGTTGTGTAATGCGTGCTTTTCCTTTTGTCTTTCCACTTAACCAACCGACATTAAGACCCAATGGCTCGAACCACTGACAGAAATTCGCAAAGTGTTGTTCGGCTAATAATTCGGTAGGGGCCATTATCGCTACCTGAAAACCCTCAGCGATTGCATGTAATGCCGATAGCGCAGCAACTACAGTCTTGCCCGACCCAACGTCTCCCTGTAGCAGTCTTAGCATTGGGCAGGCGCGTGCCAAATCGTCAGCGATCTCTTTGTAGGAACGTGATTGACCGTTAGTTAAAGTGAAAGGGAGTGCCTGTACAAATTGTTGGGCGAGCTTAGGAGTGTTATCAAACTTTGGTGCGGGTTGCTGCTGTGCATCGGATTTGAAACGGCGCATGCACAGGCGATGGGCAAGCAACTCTTCAAAGGATAGGCGATGTTGTCCAGGGTTTTTGCCTTCACTTAACCAGCTTAGCGGTGTCTCTAGTGGAGGCTGATGAATCAGTTTTATGGCCTCGATAAGAGAGTGCAAATGATATTGTTCTATCAATTCATCTGGCAATAATTCTTGAAGCGCGGAACCAACAACAGAATCATCTTCGGTATTAGTAGGCAAGAAGGTGAGGGCTTGATTTGCGATGCTGCGTAGTCGTGCCTGCCCAAGACCTTCGGTGGTTGGGTAGACAGAGGTTAGACAGTCTTCGACGACTATGTCCTCATTTCCGTTAACGACTCGATACTCGGGATGGAATAGTTCGAACCCAGATCTACCGCGCCGTACCTCACCGTAGCAGCGAACTTGGCTGCCGACTGCGAGTGAGCTTTTCTGTGCATTGCTAAAGTGAAAGAAGCGTAGTGTGATGAATCCGGTATTGTCTTTGACTGTGCAGCGCAGGCTGCGGCGGCGACCGAACTGTATGTCGGTGCTTAATACTTCGCCTTGTATCTGTACTGCGTCGCCGGCACTTATAGATCCAATAGCTGCGATTCGAGACCTGTCCTCGTAGCGGAACGGCAGATGGAAGAGCAAGTCCTGCAGGTTATGGATGCCAATAGAGTTTAGTTTCTTCTCGAGCGCAGCACCGACACCTTTCAATCGAGTGACGGGAATCTTGTCTAATTGTTGGCTGGCAGCATTCACAGTGCGTAGTGTCCGATTTAGCAGAGACTAACAAAGTATATGTGTTTTTATACAGTAGTGCTACGAACGCGCCGAGGCATGGCGGCCTCGGCGGTCAGAGAAGCTCTATTATGAGGCACTACAGTGCCAGAACGGCGTCTATCTCTACGGAAGATCCCTTCGGAAGGGCGCTGACTTGTATCGTAGCGCGAGCGGGATAGGGCTCTGAGAAATACCCAGCCATGATTTCATTTACCACAGCGAAGTCGCCGAGATCGGTGACATAGATGGTTAGTTTGACGGCGTTGCTTAAATTGCCGCCGGCAGCCTCTGCGACCGCGATCAGATTCCTAAAAACCTGATGGGTCTGCGCAGCAACGTCTTCGGAGACAATCTCCATGGTTTGCGGATCTAGGGGAATCTGTCCTGATAGGAAAGCCAGAGAACCGGTCTTAATCGCCTGCGAGTAAGGGCCAATTGCTGCGGGGGCTTTATCGGAATGAACTTGTTCTAATGTCGTCATGATGGTTGTCCGTTTTATGTTTAGTGACTGCCGACGATATTCTTGATCGTCTTGCGTACCTTGCGACTCTTAACTCGAGTTACTTTTGCTACTGGCTTGATGAGTCGAACGCGTTTCATGACTCGCGCTAAATGAACTCGATTATGAACGTTGAGTGAGAGATTCACGATACTGAAGCGAGCATCTCTCTCGACGGTGGAAATTTTCTCGATGTTGGCTTCAGTTCCCGTGATAGTAGTTGCGAGAGTTGCGATAATGCCGCGTTCATTTTCTAACTCAACACGCAGCTCAACCGAGAACTCGCCTTGGACGTCAGGATCCCAGCGAACGGAAACGCATTTCTCTGGGTTGTCGCGAATGTCGGCGATGTTATTACAATCATCCGTGTGAATTACCATGCCGCGGCCTGAACTGATATGACCAACGATCGGATCACCGGGTATCGGATGACAGCACTTGGCATAATTCATCACCATGCCTTCGGAGCCACGAATGTCGAGCGAGCCTTGCTTGTCTGATTCTTTCTGTGCGTCGTCGGCGGAAATATTACTCTGGGTAGTTAGTCGCTGCGCAACCATGTAGGACATGCGATTGCCTAAGCCGATTTCTTCTAACAATTGATCCATGGACTTAAGTTTGGTTTGTTGCAAGATGGCATCGATACTTTCCTGCGAGATGCTATCCAATTGATCACCGAAACCTGCTAATGCCTTATTGAGTAGACGCCGTCCGAGTGCGACTGACTCGGAGTGTTTCTGATTCTTGAGGTAATGACGAATATTGCTTCGCGCTTTGCCAGTAATAACAAAACTTAACCAGGCTGGGTTGGGCTGTGTACCAGGCGCGGTAATGATCTCAACGGTTTGACCGCTCTCCAATGGTTCACTTAACGGAGCGAGACGGCGGCTAATTCGACAGGCGACACAGGAATTACCGACATCGGTATGGATCGCATAGGCGAAATCAACAGCGGTAGAGCCAGCGGGTAACTCGAATATTGTTCCTTTAGGTGTGAAAAGATAAATCTCATCAGGGAACAGGTCGATCTTAACGTTTTCGATAAACTCCAATGAATTGCCGGCATTCTTCTGCATATCCAGCAAACCATTAACCCACTCACGAGCGCGTACGTGTGGATTGCTCGGCAAGTCGTCGCTAGACTTATAGAGCCAGTGAGCGGCGATACCATTGTTTGCCATCGCCTCCATCTCTTCTGTGCGTATCTGAATCTCGATGGGCACGCCGTGCATACCAAATAGAGTAGTGTGAAGAGATTGATAACCGTTTGCTTTCGGAATAGCGATGTAGTCTTTGAAGCGACCCGGCACGGGTTTGTACAAGCTGTGTACTGCTCCTAGCACGCGGTAGCAAGTATCAACACGGTCGACGACGATACGAAACGCGTATACATCCATGATTTCTGAAAAGGACTTGCGCTTGCTACGCATTTTTTCGTAGATGCTATAGAGATGTTTCTCTCGTCCGGCGCAGCGCCCGGGCAGGCCTTCGCGTTCTAAGCAGGCAGCGATTGAAGTCTCAATCTTAGAAAGAATTTCTTTTCTGTTGCCGCGAACACTTTTTACAGCGGCTGAGATTCGGCGCGCGCGCATCGGATAAAGAGCAGAAAAACCCAGCTCTTCAAATTCGACTCTAACGTTATTCATTCCCAAGCGATTGGCGATGGGTGCATAGATATCAAGCGTTTCTCGTGCGATGCGCCGGCGTTTGTCCGGTCCGAGCACATCCAGAGTACGCATATTGTGCAGGCGGTCGGCGATCTTAACTAAAATCACACGCAGATCTTTCGCCATTGCCATGGCCATCTTCTGAAAATTTTCTGCCTGCGCTTCGGCACGACTGCTGAATGTAATTTTGTTGAGTTTGCTTACACCGTCCACGAGATCAGCAACAGAGTTGCCAAACTGCGACTTAATTGCTGTCTTGGTAATGCCGGTGTCTTCAATTACGTCGTGCAGCATGGCGGCCATCAGGCTTTGATGGTCCATGTGCATTTCGCTGAGAATGCCGGCTACTGCGAGGGGATGCGTGACATAGGGGTCGCCACTGCGACGGAACTGGCCTTCATGGGCTTGTTCCGCGTAGTAATAGGCACGACGTACGTTGTTGACCTGCTCCTTACCGAGATAACTGGTAAGGCCTGAGGCGAGGGAGTCGATCGTGTCTACCGCTGGGACCTGCAAGACTCGACTCCTTCGTTAGTAGGCGTAGTGATTAAGCTTCCGCAACGGGGGGTTCTTTCTCTTCCACTTTGGCGGGTTCTTCGCTGACTTCTTCAGTTGCAGCAGCTTCGATAGTCTCTGGAGCCTCGGCAGCAGCCTCTGTCTCTTCGGCAGCCACTTCATCAGCCAGCTCTTCTAGCTCTACGCTAGGTGGTTTGGCTATCAGGATGCTGGCATCGATCAGGCCTTCTGCGATTTCTCGTAGTGCTAGTACGGTAGGCTTGTCATTATCGACGGAAACCAACGGGTCTTTGCCGCCAGTCTGAATTTGACGCGAGCGTTTGCTGGATACCATGACCAGTTCAAAGCGGTTATCAACGTTTTCCAAACAATCTTCTACAGTGATTCTAGCCATACCAAACCCTTAATGATCTACATGTTTACTGGTGCCGGAGTGCCGGATATAAGCTGAATCAGGCAAGGCCACCGCAGCTCCTAGGAGCATATTTAACGAGGACCGGGGATTTTACTGAATTCTGGCGCAGAATGCATACAATTCTTGCAAGCGGACCCCTACTGGGTGTTTAGATACCTAGCGCTACCTGCGCAGAGCGAGGCTGGCGAAGAGGGCTGCTTGGTTCGTTTCCTGATATTTTATCGTCAATCGGTAGGATCTGATGATGGAGGAAAGGTCTTCTAGTGCCGTATCGAAGTCGTCGTTAATGACGACAAAATCGGCCTCAGCGACGTGGGAAATCTCCGCTACTGCCTCATTCATGCGTTTATCGATAGTCTCGGGATCATCCTGTGCTCGATTTTGAAGGCGAGTCTTTAGGGTTTCCAGGGACGGGGGTAAGATAAAAATGGAACAGGCATTTGGGTCGAGATTACGAATTTGCACTGCGCCTTGCCAATCGATCTCGAGAATCACGTCGCAGCCGGCTTCAAGCTGCTCATTTACCCACAGCTGCGAGGTGCCATAGTGGTTGCCGTAGACGTGGGCGCTCTCAAAAAAGTTGCCTTCTCCTAACATCTCCATAAAAGCCGCTTCATCGACAAAATGGTAGTTCACGCCGTCGACTTCACCAGGGCGCTTGGCCCGAGTGGTGTGAGACACGGATACACGCAGCTGTTGCTCGCGCTCGATCAACGCCTTCACTAGGCTGGTTTTGCCTGCACCGGAAGGTGCCGTCACGATGAATAGTGTACCTTTAGACATGCAGCTTGATCTCCGAAACTAATCCTAATCCTATCATTATTATTCAATACTACTCTTTATTCGATATTCTGAATTTGTTCACGCATCTGTTCGATCAATACCTTCAATTCCACAGCGCTGAGGGTGGTATCGACGACGATAGATTTTGAGGAAAGCGTATTGGCCTCGCGATTTAGCTCCTGCATCAGGAAATCTAGGCGCCGGCCCTTCTGGCCCTTCGCACCCAACACACGTTCTACTTCGTTCAGATGAGAGTCTAGTCTATCTAGCTCTTCCTCCACATCGGCTTTCTGGGCGAGTAGTGATACTTCCTGTTCCAAACGAGTGGGCTCGAGCTCCACCTGCAGCTCCGCCAGTCGATCGAGAATATTCTGTTTTTGTTTCCCTAGGATTTCCGGCATTTTGTTGCGAACGTTGACCACGATCTCGCGGACAGCGTCGATGCGTTGCTTGATAAAGCCTTCTAGCTCCGCACCTTCGCGCTCTCTCGTTGCCACCAGGTCATCTAGCGCTGCGCCGAATAAACTCAGTGCTTGTTTCTCGATAGATGTCTTATCGAAATCCTGTTCTTCTATAACGCCAGGCCAGCGCAGCACTTCCATATTGCTCAGACTCATTGAGGTGCCGGTAATTTGTTCTATCTCGACGTTCGCCTCAACCAGTTGTCGAATTAGCTGTGTATTCAGATGCAAACTAGTAGAAACATTTGATTCTGATTGAAAACGTAGCTGGCATTCCACCTTGCCGCGGGTAAGACGTTTACGTACAGCCTCGCGCACACTATTTTCCAGTGCTCGAAACGACTCCGGTAGACGCACGCTGCTTTCCAGATAGCGATGATTCACAGATCGAATTTCCCAGGTAAGTGAACCCCATTCCTGTTCTAGTTGCTGTCTTGAGAAGGCAGTCATACTTGATGTCATAGTCTAATATCCGAATATTAAGGCGAAACCTATCCCCAATATTTTAACCTAATCCCGTTGTAATCACAGTCTACTTTGTTGGGGTATCCTGCTTGGATTCTCTGCCCAGCCTGTGATCACATTTTTGGCTGGACTCGCGCGTGACTTGTGGCTCGCTATAACAATCAATATCTAGGATAATTTGGCCGCAGCAAGTTATGTGCTTGCAGACATCTACCCACAGGAAAATTATGACTGAACTTATACGACCAAGCCAACGAAGCGCCGACCAATTGCGCAATATCTCCATCAGCAGAAATTACACGAAACATGCGGAAGGCTCTGTATTGGTCGAATTCGGTGATACCAAGGTGCTATGTAATGCCAGCGTAGAGAAGTCGGTTCCACGTTTCTTGAAGGGTTCCGGCAAGGGCTGGATTACAGCTGAATACGGCATGCTGCCTCGTTCGACAAATACCCGCATGGACCGAGAGGCTGCAAGAGGCAAGCAATCTGGCCGTAGCCTAGAGATTCAACGTCTAATTGGCCGTTCCCTGCGCGCGGCTATAGATTTGACCCAACTGGGTGAGCACACGATCAAGATCGACTGCGACGTTATTCAGGCCGATGGTGGAACGAGAACCGCATCGATAACTGGCGGTTGTGTAGCAATGATGGATGCTATCAATCATATGATCGCGAATAAGATGGTGAGCGGAAATCCAGCGAAGCAGTTAATCGCGTCTGTCTCTGTAGGTATATTTAATGGCCATGCCGTTCTCGATCTCGACTATGACGAAGACTCGAATGCCGAGACTGACATGAATGTTGTGATGACCGAATCAGGCGGATTCATCGAAGTACAGGGCACAGGCGAAGACGGTGATTTTAGCCACGATCAATTATTAGAAATGCTTGCGCTCGGAAATAGCGGTATTCAAGAACTAATAGCGAAGCAGAAGCAGGCGCTTGCTTAAAGTAGCTGAAAATCTGTTTTATAGTAAATTGAAAATACGATCCGGGGACACGAGGTATTGATGCAAGAATTTCAAAAAAACTTTCTAAACTTCGTCATTGAGAATGAGATTCTACGATTCGGAGAATTTACTCTGAAGTCTGGGCGAGTAAGTCCCTATTTTTTTAATGCAGGGCTTTTCAATACCGGTGAAAAATTGTCTTTTCTAGCTGGTTGTTACGCCGATGCGATAGTCGATGCCCGGATCGAATATGATGTTCTATTCGGGCCGGCCTACAAAGGTATTCCGTTGGCTACAGCGACATCGATGGCGCTCGCGAGTAAGCATCAAGTGAACAAGCCCTATTGTTTCAATCGCAAGGAAGCGAAGTCGCATGGAGAGGGTGGTTCTATAGTTGGTGCCGAATTAAGCGGAGATGTGCTAATCGTCGATGATGTGATTACGGCAGGCACTGCTGTAAGAGAAGCGGCAGAGATTATCAGTAGCAATGGTGCCCATCTAAATGGCATTGCCGTCGCTATGGATCGGCAAGAGAAAGGGACCGGCAGTCTGTCGGCAATTCAGGAGATAGAACAGAAGTACCAGATAAAGGTTGTTAGCATAATTAGCTTACAAAACATCGTAGACTATCTTATGGCTTCCGAAAACGTACAACTGCAGCCCTATCTCGATGCGGTTGTTGCCTATCGAGAAGAGTACGGAATATCTTCCTAACGAAGCAGAGAAGCGGTTAACTAGCCGCTTAGTTCTCTGGTGTTGCCGAATACGGCTCTAACAAATTCTTGCTTAAGTATTCCCACTGAGTGTCCCAGTTATCCAAAGGGGAGACTTTGAATTCGCTACGCACAAACTGCGCTAATCTACCTTCACATGAGGCAAGCAGTAGGTTCGCGAGAACAGCTGGCGAAATAGTAGTCTTCAGGTTCTCCCTAATTTGGGCCTCTCGCAATACTTGCTTAAGTTGAGCCTCTAAGCGACTAAAGAATTGAGCAATGCGTTCGCGCAGTCTTTCAGTTTCCCCTGCGAGTGCGTCTCCAGTAAGTAGACGTGTCATTCCCGGATTCTTGTCACAGAATGTGAGTATTAGCAGCAAGATGTTTTGGCAGCGAATTTCTGCGCTTTCTTCTTCATTGATTATTCTGGTGATTCTCGCGAACAGAGTGTCCTCGATGAACTTGATGAGCCCTTCGAACATTCTCGCTTTGCTGGGAAAGTGCCTGTACAGGGCGGCTTCAGAGACACCGACCTCTCTAGCAAGGGCGGCAGTCGTGATGCGCTCGCCCGGCGCAGCTTCCAGCATACGTGCTAGTGCTTGCAGGATCTGATCTTTTCGAGAAACTTTGTTGGTTTTGTCCATGTCTTCTTAATGGCCTGACTAGTTTTTATCCAATCCGCTCTTGGATATTAATGTACCGACCCCTTCGTCTGTAAAAATCTCTAGGAGTACCGCATGCTCTACTCTTCCGTCGACGATCGTGGCACTAGTAACGCCCTTCTTAACAGCGTTCAGCGCGCACTCGACTTTGGGCAGCATCCCTCCCTGTATTGTTTTATCGGCAATTAGCGCATCAACTTGCTTAATGCTGAGACCGGTAAGCACATTTCCGTTTTTATCTTGAACGCCAGCGATGTTAGTTAGCAGGATTAGCTTCTCGGCACCAAGGACGCTAGCGATCTCGCCGGCTACGGAATCGGCGTTGATATTGTAGCTAGCACCATCACTGTCAGTACCGATAGGTGCGATCACAGGAATAAAATCGCTATTTATCATCACATCGAGAATCTCGGTATTTATGCTGACAACCTCGCCAACCTGACCAATGTCTATGTCCACATCGGCAGGCTTCGAGTCCTTGCGCTTGATTTTCAACTGTTTTGCTCGAATTAGATTGCCGTCTTTGCCGCTGATACCGACCGCCTTGCCCTGATTCTGATTCAGCAACGAGACAATCTCTTTGTTAACTAGGCCGCCTAATACCATCTCAACCACGTCCATAGTCTGGCTATCGGTAACACGGAGTCCATCGATGAAGCTAGATTCGATATTCAGTCTCTCTAGGAGGCTCCCTATCTGAGGGCCGCCGCCGTGCACGACAATCGGATTGATGCCAACCAGTTTCATCAATACCACATCTCGCGCGAAGCTCTGCTTCAGCGCTTCGTCGACCATCGCGTTTCCGCCGTACTTCACTACCACCGTGCGATCTGTAAATTTCTGTATATAGGGCAGCGACTCGGTCAGAACCTTGGCGATGTTTTTTGCGTTACTTAGTGATAGTGACATGTCTTTTCATTCCGTGAGCTCGAAGGCGGTATCGCATTCTTCACTCAAGCTTCTATGGTTAGTTCTTTATAGCGTCCTAAAACTCTATTTCTAAATTCTTATCTGCGCTAAGAATTAGAGTTCTAAACTGTTTTTGGATCTCATTCATTCTTTCGTGGGTGTCTGCTTCGAATCTAAGTAGCAGGGCAGGGCTGGTATTTGAGGCGCGCACTAGACCCCAGCCATCGGCATACTCGACACGAAGACCGTCGAGAGTTATCAGCTTCGCGGCTGGAAAATTGGCTAACTCAAGCAAGTGATCCATGAGTAAGAACTTACGCTCTTCTGGAACCTCGATCTTAATTTCAGGTGTACTAAAACCTGCGAAGAACGGCTCGAAAATTTCGTCACTCGATGCTGCAGACTCGCTGATTATTTTTAGCAGTCTGGCAGCGACGTAAAGACCGTCATCGAATCCAAACCAATCATCTTTAATGAAGATGTGCGCGGCAAACTCTCCCCCAAGAATGGCATCGGTTTCCTGCATCTTTTGCTTCATGAAGGAGTGGCCGCTACGGTGCATTACTGGAGAACCACCATATTGTTTAATCAGGGCGCCTAGTTTACTGCTGCACTTAACATCAAAGACAACAGCTTTACCTGGGTAGTTTGGCAGAATAGATTGTACGAGCAGCATCAACATGCGATCGGCATCTACGAATTTTCCGCGATTTGTTATGAGTCCTACGCGGTCGCCATCACCATCCAGTGCGATGCCGATATCTGCATTCTTCTCCAGAACGGTGGAGGCGAGTATGGTCAAATTTGCAGGCACGGTGGGGTCGGGATGATGGTTTGGAAAATTGCCATCGATCTCGCAAAAAATAGGATGCACTTCGCAGCCTAGCTCTTGAAACAGTAACGGGGCGATCTTTCCGGGAACGGCATTGCCGCAGTCGATTACGATCTTGAGTGGTTTATTCAGTTGAATACGACCGCAGATATCCGCTATGTAACTACGATCGATATCGAGCTCTGTGAACTCGCCACTACCCGTTCTTAACTGATCGTTTTCAATTCGTATTCGAATTTTTTGAATTTGATTTTCGGCTAGGCTAGTTTGATTGAAGACAACCTTCAAGCCGTTATAGTTAGCAGGATTATGGCTGGCTGTTAACATTACGCCGGAAGTGTAAGTTGTCGTATAGGTTGCGAAGTAAAGAATTGGCGTTGGCACTAGGCCGATACTCACGACATTACATCCGCTGCTTTGAATGCCTTCTATCAATGCAATAGACAAGGCGGGGCTTGACAGCCTACCGTCATACCCAACTAATAAAGATGGAATGTTTTGGTCGAGGGCTTCACTGCCTATCGCTTGACCGATGCGTTTTACATTTTGTGTAGTGAGTTGTTGTTCAGCGATTCCGCGAATGTCATAGGCTCTGAAAATGGAGGCCGGGATAGATTCGTGGTTAGCTTGTGTTGCGGCTTGCGTCATAATCATTGCCGATAGATTTGTAAAGTAGTAGTAATGGCTATGGTTCGTTCAGAGCTGTAGCGATAAGTTGCAGCATGTTTCTTGCAACTACATTCTTGTTGCCTTCTTGTAGTTCGGTTTCGCTCGTTTCGGTTATAGCTGTGACGACGATGGAATCACTATTAAAGGTTTCGGTAGCATTGTTGGCAAACAACATATCGAGACCCTTACGCTCCAATTTTTCTTTACCATTGCTGACGATGTTATTTGTTTCAGCAGCGAAGCCAACGACAAAGGGTTTCGTTTCGAGCTGGGCGACTTCACTAATAATATCTGGGTTTTTTATTAGTGTGAGCTGCATCTGTTCGGCAGACTTCTTAATCTTTTGTGCTTCGGTCTTCGCAGGTCGATAGTCGGCCACGGCGGCAACACCAATAAACACATCACAATCAGCCATGGCTTCGTGAGTTGCTTCAAGCATCTGCTCTGCGCTGATCACATCGACACGATTAACGCTCTCAGGAGTGGCCAGGTTAACTGGGCCGCTGATAAGAGTTACTTTCGCTCCTGCTGCTACTGCTTCTGCAGCCAGCGCATAGGCCATCTTGCCGGAGCTATGATTGCTTATGAATCTCACCGGATCGATTGCTTCTCGCGTGGGCCCTCCAGTGATAACAAAATTTTTCCCAGCGAGGTCGCCGGTTTCAAACAAGCTGGCACTCAACTCTAATAATTGTGCAGGCTCTAACATACGTCCTGGTCCTACATCACCGCAGGCCTGTTCACCTTCTGCTGGGCCAAAAATGTGATATCCGCGATCAACGAGCACATTCAGATTAGTCGTCGTGCTGTTATCTGCCCACATCGCCTGGTTCATCGCCGGTGCGATAGCAATCTTCGCTGATGTGGCAAGCACCATTGTGGAAAGGATGTCATTTGCCTGACCTTGGCTGATTCGGGCAATGAAATCAGCTGTAGCAGGGGCGATCAATACTAAGTCTGCCCATCGAGCGAGTTCAATATGGCCCATGGCAGCTTCAGCATCGCTATCGAGTAGGTCTAGATGGACTCGCTGGCCCGATAGCGCCTGCATAGTGAGCGGCGTAATGAACTCCGTCGCAGCTTGTGTCATGCCTACTCTGACTTCGGCACCGGCCTTGATGAGCAGGCGCGTAAGTTCGGCACATTTGTACGCGGCGATGCCGCCGGTAATGCCGAGTAAGATGCGTTTGTTAGTAAGGCTTAACATGGAGACCCAACAACTATAGGTGGTTCAAGGGTTAGCTAGACTAGCAGCTAGCATTGCGTTAATCAATTTGACGGCAAATTAACGGTTCTGACGATTGCCGTCTATTCTTTTATTAATTAGGCGGCAGTGGCTGGCGAGGGAATTGCTAAAGATGGCGGATGCAATTAAGGAATTAGCTTAATGAGCATGGCGGGTTGGCCACAGGGTGAGCGCCCCAGAGAGAAGCTATTGAATAAGGGCGCTGCTAGCCTGTCTGACGCAGAGCTACTGGCCGTAATGCTGCAAACAGGCACCAGGGGCAGGACATCGCTGGATATTGCTAGAGACATGCTCAGCCGCTATGGAGGCCTAGTCGGTCTGTTGGCTGCAGATCGCGCTAGTCTAACTGAGAACCCGGGAATAGGTGCGGCTAAGGCTGCCCGTTTTGTGGCAATGAAGGAATTGTCGCAGCGACATATGCTGGAGGATATCCAGTCGAAGGATATATTGACCAGTTCTCAAGCAACTAGAGACTACTTGCGTGCAAAATTTAGGGACTGTCAAAGCGAGATATTTAGTTGTCTATTCCTTAATAATCAACACCATGTTGTAAAATTGGAGGAACTGTTTCGTGGCACTATCGATGGAGCTGCTGTCTACCCCAGAGAAGTGGTAAAACGCTGCCTGCACCACAATGCGGCGGCGGTAATATTGGCTCACAACCATCCTTCTGGCATTGCGGAGCCGAGTCAGGCGGATATAGCTATAACCAACAAGCTGCGCGTTGCCTTGGATTTGATAGACGTGCGTGTTCTGGATCATCTAGTGATTGGTAACTCGATGGTGGTTTCATTTGCTGAGCGTGGTCTGTTGTAAGGGGGCTGCCATTTGGTGCTAATTAGCTTCGTAGATGATCTGCATTGGCGCCAATGCTTTGCCGAGTCTAGCCTGCACGAGTGGCCCGTAATCCTCATTATCTTGCTATTGGCAGATCGTTCTGGTATAAAACGCAGCTCTTTTTTGTGCCTAGCTCTCTGTTGAGCCTGAGCCCAAGAAATAGCTAAACAAGACAAGCAATTAGTTAACTGAAACGAGGCAGCAAAATGTCCAGGGTCTGTATGGTAACGGGTAAGAAACCGGTTACAGGAAACAACGTTTCCCACGCGAACAACAAAACACGACGTCGATTTTCGCCAAATATCCACTCTCACCGCTTTTGGGTGGAGTCTGAGAAGCGCTTTGTTAAGCTGCGCTTGTCTACAAAGGGCATGCGTATTATCGATAAGAATGGCATAGACGCAGTACTAGCGGATATTCGAAACAATGGCGTTCGCGTATAAACGCGTCAGAGCCAAGCTAGCAATAAATAGGCAACGATTATGAGAGATAAGATTAAGCTGGTTTCAAGTGCCAAGACTGGTCACTACTACACCACTGACAAGAATAAGCGGACTATGCCGGACAAGATGGAAATCAAGAAATTTGATCCAGTTGTTCGTAAGCACGTGGTCTACAAAGAATCTAAAATTAAGTAGAACCATTTTGGGATAGAGTTTCTATTCCCAGAATCGAAAAAGCCGGAGTTTTCAGATGAAAATTCCGGCTTTTTGTTGCCTGCATAATTTCGAATCAGGAATTCATTGCATAGAAATTGAAGAGGCGTGCTTTTAGATTAAGTACTCTTCCTCGACCAACGCTTCTGTGCATCCTCCAAGTTTATTTTCCTTTGCTAAGCCGTTTCGTTAATTTTTCTACGCTGGCGACCAATTTCTTGTCTATAGCAAACTCCTTCTTTAGTTTTCCGACAGTCGTTGAAACGGTGCCATAACGCTTCAGTTTGAACAACTTGGCGATTGACTGCAGAGTAACGGCCGAAAGCTCTTGACACAGATACATGGCAACCCAGCGCGGTACGTTCTTTGAGCCTGGGCCACGGGCGGCCTTATAAATACTTGTCTCAGAAACTTTAAACTCTTTAGCCACTGCGCTGATGATCTGTTTGCAAGAAGGCCTCCACTTAGCATTTGCTCCTCGCGAAACGCCGCGAGCAGAGGTAGCGGATTTCTTTTTCTGTGCAGCCTTTCGAAATTTGTCATCGCCGAGTAGTGAAGACAGGTTTTTCTTCCCATAAAAATGCGCAATTTCGTCGGTGACACCTTGAGCGACCAATTTCTTGTAAGCTAATGGGCGCTTCGCAGCCACAGTGCGTAGTTGTTTAAGGGTTTCATCACGATTGAACCAAATGGGTGGCTTCGCCTTGCGGGTGAAATAGGTATAGCTGGACCAAGGATAGTTACTTAGCTCAGAGGCCTTCACTCGCGTATGTAGATAGCAGGATAGCGGGAGTAGGTATTTCTCGGCTTGAACTAACACGGCTTTGTAACGGCCTCTGAAAAGCGAACCATCGCTGCCCTTCATTTTCTGATACTGCTGTGTGTATAGACCGTCGACCTGTCGCATGAAGCGACTAAGGTTCGCTTCGGGCGTCTTAACCACTAGATGATAGCTGTCTTTAAGTAAGCAGTAGGCATGCACTTCTACATTGAGTCGAGAACAAGTCTCACTTAAACCTTCGAGAAATGCCTCATAGTACTTCGCAGAAGGAAACACACGCTGTTTATCGAGACCACGATTGGATACGTGATAAACAGCATCGGGATATTCAATTCTCAGTGGTCTGGCCATTTTTTTGTTCTCTTTATTATCAAGGATAGAATTAGAGCTGACCCTCTCTGGGGCAGGCGTATAATTAGCGCAATTGCCCTAGCGCGTCAACAGTGTTGAGCTTGATAGATTAGAAATTCGTTCAAATGGGAAAATGCAGTGATAGACAGAGGAATGTGTCACTGTAAAAGCAATGTTTTTTACTAATTGTTCCACCAGAAAAAGCGCTTCATGACCCCTTGAATAGCTGAGTGTTTCAGTATGGATTAGAAGCAAATAGGCAGGCTGTAGAAAGCCAAGTGTATTAGCAGTCGTAACTAAAGGCGAATTGCTTTTACTACTACCCGCTTCGGAGCGGGGAGGCCTTCTATCGTGAGCTGGGGATTATTCGTATCCAGTGCATCTTCGAGAGAGTCAAAAGGCATCCATTCGGTTTTTCTTTGTTCATCAACTGCAGTAGTCGATTCGTCAATAACTGAAATTTGTTCCATCCCGCAACGAGAAAGCCATTGTACTAAAGTGGGAATACTAGGGACGAACCACACATTTCCCATGCGCGCGTATTTTTTCTCAGGCGTTAGGCTGTAACCTGCTTCACCATCGACACAGATAGATTCAATTATTAGTTCGCCTCCGGGTCGCAGACAACTTTTCAATTCTAAAATATGATCGATTGGCGAGCGCCGATGATAGATTACCCCCATCGAAAATACCGTGTCGAAGTAGTTCAGTGATGAAGGCATTTGTTCTAGAGTGAGGGGGAGTACAAATAGTGGAGACTCAGCCGCGAAGTGTTTTAGTAGCCAGAATTGCGCAAGGTAGGCGATGTGCGGATCGATACCGATCACGAATTCGGCGCCTTCTTCTAACATACGAAACCCGTAGTAGCCGTTGCCACTTCCGACATCGAGGACACGGCGCGACTGAAGAGGCGAAATTTCTTTTTTGAGACGGTCCCATTTCAGATCGGATTGCCATTCTGTATCTATATCGATGCCGAAAACCTGAAACGGTCCCTTGCGCCAAGGTATAAATTTCAAGAGCTGCTCTCGCAGTTGAGCAAGAGCCTCCGGATCGCTATCGCTGGGGCAGCCGATTCTAACTTTATTACTAAAGTCTACTGAACTGGGCTGGATCTGGGGCAGTTCAGATAGTAATTTCCGCCATTTAGGAAAATCGCCGTAGCGAATTTTTCCCAGATATTCTTCCGTGGTAAAGGGAAGTAGTGCTTCCAGCGGTGATTCATTAATCAGTTCTTGCAGAGGTTTCAGGTTCATAAGGCTCTACTTGAAGGCAACCATTGAGGCAAAGTTAAAACACTGGAACCAGACATCGACAGATTGGAAACCAATCTTCTGAAGACGGTTTCGGTGGACGTCTAGGGTCTCTGGGAGCAAGACTTTCTCTAATGCCGCTCTTTTCTGACTAATCTCCAATTTGCTGTAGCCCATGTTCTCTTTAAAGCTGTGGTACATCTCAATAAACAATTGATTGAGCTTTTCATCAGGAAAGGTAATTTTTTCTGAAATGATCAATACGCCTCCAGGTTTCATCCCTGCGTATATTTTGCTTAATAAAGATACGCGCTCTGCAAGAGGGATGAACTGAAGAGTAAAATTCAGCACCACAACAGACGCATCTGTTATCTCTGAGTCGCAAAGGTCTTCGCAGCGACATTCAATCTTGCTGGCGAATCGTGGCAAACCATCGAGTTTAGTTTGCAGGCGGTCGATCATGGCGGCTGAATTGTCGATCGCAATTGTAGAGAAGTCTTGGCACTTTACTCGATCCACAGCGGCCAGAGTGGCACCACCTAGGCTACAACCGAGGTCATAGATTCGGCTCTGTTCTTGACAGTACTCCTCTGCTAGCCCGCCAATCATGGCGATAATCGTGCTATAGCCCGGAACCGATCGATTGATCATGTCCTCAAAAACGGAGGCGACTTTTTCGTCAAAAACAAAGTCACCCGGAAGTTTCGTATTTGCGAATATTCGATCTTTGCTCTGGATGGGTTCGGTCATTGCGAGTTACTTAGTGCGTGTCTGTTTGAGAATTGAATTGTATGACTTGGATTAGTTGAGTATGCGTCTTGTCATTCTACGCAGGCCTTGGCGGTAACTCGAATGGTATTCGAGCTACTTTCCATTCCTGCTGTCTATCTCATGCTATCCAGTGCATTATTCGGTTAACTATATCTTATTTTGACTCGTGTATTATCCTGCTATTCATGTCTCATTCAAACGCTAATGCTTCCCCATTTCTTGTAGAGAATTCTGCTTTGTTCGACAAGCTGGCTATTGAGAATGGCGCCTTGGATCTCGCCTGCGGCAAAGGAAGAAACGGATTATTTTTGCTTAGCCATAATGTTCCGGTACTATTTGCAGATAATAATGAAGCCCATCTACAATCCATACCCCATGAGTTTGAGTCAGCAGGGATTGGCGCCAAGAAAAGCGCTTGTTGGTTGATAGATTTTGAGGCTGAAGTGAGTGAGGGCAGAAACCCCCTAGTTGGCAAAAGTTTTGATGCAGTCATAGTGTTTAACTATCTGCACAGACCGCTTTTCCCTTTCATTCGAGAGGCGATTAGGCCAGGTGGGTTAATTGTCTATGAGACATTTACCGTAGAACAGAAGCGTTTTGGCAGGCCGAGTAATCCAGATTTTCTCCTGCAACCCGGCGAGTTGTGTGAGGCGTTTGCAGGATGGGAGCTTATCAAAAGCTTTGAGGGTGTGGTCTCTAGTCCAGACAGGGCGATAGCAAGATTAATAGCCAGAAAGCAGGCTAAACAGTGAGTTTAAGAAATCTAATGAGCAAGGCAAAAATACTACCCCTAAATTTTGGTGGCAGAAGTAAGGTTCTGAAGCGGCCTTATGAGTGCGAGATTTTGCGCAGCAAGCGAAAGACTCTAGCTTTGTACGTTAAGCAGCAGAAAGTAGTCGTTCGCTGCCCCCTCCGAGCATCTAGACTGGAGGTCGAGGAGTTCATTAGCTCTAACCACGACTGGATTGAGGGTAGGCTATTCGAAGAATCTTTGCGTGAGAAGCAGGCATTGAGAATTGAGAAAGGCGCTACGATTTTCTATCGGGCCCGAGAACTGACAATAGTCTTCAAGGAAGGGCGCAAGCAGCGAGTAATGGTAGTTGGTGATGAATTTATTATTCAAGGTCATAAGCTGACCTCAGCCAAAGCGAAGATACAGGTAGAAGATTTCCTAATCGATAAGGCCAGTGAATATATCTTGCCCAGAGCCCGAGGCTTAGCTCGCCATCTAGGTGTCGAACACAAAATTACTGAAATTAAGCTTAGAAAGACCAAGTCCAAGTGGGGGCATTGCACGTCAACGGGAGTCCTGCAGTACAACTGGCTGATTATGTTGGCGCCTTATAGCATTATCGATTACATGATCACCCATGAGGTTTGCCACCTATTGCACATGGATCATTCGCAGCGATTCTGGAATCGGGTTGAATCAGTTTGCCCCGATTGCGACCACTATATCGATTGGCTAAAAGAGCACGAGCATCGACTCTGGTTCTAGCTTATTACTTAGCTCGAAACCGTAAGTCCCATACTCCGTGACCTAGCCGTTGTCCTCGTTTCTCGAATTTTGTAACGGGCCTTTCTGGCTCCGGCCAGTAGTTTTGTGAACCCAAAAGATTCTCTAAGCGAGGGTTTGCCTCTAGAACTTCCATCATGTGCTCGGCATAGGCCTGCCAGTCTGTTGCGAAATGAAGCTCAGCAGCGGTATTTAATTTCCTCAGCAGTAATTCGATAAATTCTGGTTGCACTAGGCGCCGCTTATTGTGTCGCTTCTTGTGCCAAGGGTCGGGAAAGAATAGTAGTAGCCTGTCGATGCAGTGATCGGGTAATCCAGTCTCCAAGATTTCTCTGGCATCGTGGCAGATTAGTTTGATGTTTGTGAGCTGATTGTCTGCGATGCCATTCAAGAGTTTCCCGACACCTGGCTGATGCACTTCGATTCCCAAGAAGTTCTGATTAGGGCTTTGCTTGGCCATCTCCAGCAGTGAGTCCCCCATCCCGAATCCAATTTCTACTGTTAGTTTCTGCGGCTTCTCAAACAGCGTATTAGGATCTAGAGGTTCCCTGTTGAATTCGACGACGTACTTCGCCCAGTAGTTTTCGATCGCATTGCGTTGTGCATCGGTCAGTCGTCCAGAGCGAATAACATAGCTGCGGATTGGTCTTTTGCTTTCGTCTGGTATTGAATTGGACACAGGAATGTATTGGCTCTCTAATTTGTTGTTTCAGCTGCGAAGTCTAGCTGGGGAACTGCTGCTTTGCGGCAAACCAGACTATGAGTGCCCAAGAGATTAGGAAGCAGATACCGCCTAATGGGGTAATCGCACCAAGCCATCGTATTCCAGTAATGCTTAGCAGATACAGGCTGCCGGAAAATAGCACAATGCCAGCCAGCATTAAGTAGGCACTGATGCGCAGTAGATTCGTTGCCGGAAAATTAATCATCATCAAACCGGTGCCAAACAGGGCGAGTGCATGATACATATGATATTGCACGCCGGTTTGAAAAGTATGCAGTAGTTCTGGGCTTAGTCTATCGCGCAACATGTGTGATGCGAATGCGCCGAGTGACACGGCTAAGAAGCCGTTTACTCCGGCTAGCATGATAATAAGATTGCTCATGGTGATTCGTGCTCAGTGATTTAAGAGGCGACAGGTCAAATTGAAGTCAAAAAAAAGCCGCGAAAACTCGCGGCTTTTTGCTGTTCATTGCCTAAGCTGCCATTTTTGCTTTGATTTTATTCATCGCATTTTTTTCGAGTTGGCGAATTCGCTCAGCAGAAATACCATAGCGATCGGCTAACTCATGCAGCGTAGCTTTGTTATCACTCAACCAACGGCTATTTAAGATGTCTTTACTGCGATCATCTAGTTCAGACATGGCAGAGTGCAGGCTATTATTCGTTACTTCTTCCCATTGCGCATCTTCAACGTTGGTAGCGAGATCAGATGCCTGATCTTCTAAGTAGTAAGCCGGTGCTTTGTAGGCTGCCTCATCGTCACTGTCTGAATCGGCATCGAAGGCGGCGTCATAAGATGCCATTCTTCCTTCCATCTGCCTAACGACTTTGGCATCAACACCAAGATCCTGTGCCATTGCTTCGGCTTCTTCATTATTCAACCAGCCAAGACGCTTTTTAGAGCTGCGTAGATTGAAGAATAATTTGCGCTGCGCTTTGGTGGTGGCGATTTTGACAATACGCCAGTTGCGCAGAATGTATTCATGCATCTCGGCTTTGATCCAATGCACGGCAAAGGAAACTAGACGAACACCTACTTCTGGATTGAATCGCTTAACGGCCTTCATCAGGCCAACGTTACCTTCCTGAATCAAATCAGCCTGGGATAGGCCATAACCGGAATATGTTTTGGACATGTGCACGACGAAGCGCAGGTGGGCAAGAACCAGTTGTCTGGCTGCGTCCACGTTATCTTCGTAGTAGTACTGCTTGGCAAGTTCAAGTTCCTGCTCAGGCGTCAGCATAGCGATGCTATTAACCGACGAGATATAGGCAGTTAAATCCTGACCCGGAGTTGTGGGGTCGAAAACTTGTAAACTGTTAGCTGTGCTCATTTATGTTCACTCTTATTTGGATAATTCGAAATCTACAATAGATTACGAATTGATAGCCCATTTTAGCATTCAAACTATCCTTCCGCCAATAATACCGTTTCTCTAAACGCCCATGATTACGGGACTTCGCGGAGGTTTCGGCGCTAAATTCGTTGGCGCCAAGCCAATATTTTTGAAAAAGCATTGAAACTAAAGCTTAGAACTACTCTATACATTGGTCTGTATTTTAGTATTTCAAGGCAGCGAAGAAGAAATATTGCAGTGCCGGGGCGCTAAGGATTGATAGCACGAATATGACGTAAACTAGCCATGAGTGCTGCTGACCAGCCTATGAGAGCACCGACGATGACGATGAGTAGCGCACTCATGAAGCCGAAGCCACGCAAGCGAAAGTCACTGTCATACAGCTGCATCAATACTTCTAAATTTGAATTAAAAGTAATTAAAACAAAAGCTTGAAGTATCGTGGCCAAGATTCCGCCGCCAAGGCCGTAAAGTAGCCCAGTATATAAAAAAGGCCTTGCCGCATACATATCGCTTCCACCTACTAGCTTTATTACGCGGATCTCAGCTTTACGGTTCTCAATAGCCAATTTAATTGTGTTGCCTACAATAAAAAATAGACCAAGAATCACGATTACCGTAAGTACGCTGCCAATAACGCCGGCTAGATTCGATATCGCCGCTAATCTTTGTAGCCAGAGGCTGTCCACTTGAACCACATCGACTTCGGGCAGTTCGCGTAGTTGCGCAGCAAGATCATCTACAGCTGCAGGCGAGACATTAGCAGGGGTAAGGACAATAGCCCCTGGCAATGGGTTGGCAGTCATTTCTAGGAGCAAGTCTTCTAGGCCGCTAGCTGCGCTGAACTCGTTTAGCGCTTGAGACGCTGAGACATAGTATGCATTCTCTATGTCGCTCCTAGTTAGTAAGTTATCACTTACACCTTGGCCGGCAATCTCTGAGACGTCATCTTGAAGATAAACAGTTACTTGGGCGCTGTCTTGAAAACTGCTAAGAAGGCTGGCCAGATTATTATTTAATCCGAACAACAAGGCAGGGAGTAACAGGGCTACGGCGACTACAAAGAGTGTTATCAGGCTGGATGCTGGTGTTTGCGCAAGTCGTTTTGCACTGGCATTCGCGATGCGTTGATGAAGCCTGAATAAATCTGTGAATGATTCAGTCTGTCCTTTACGCGTATTGCGCTTCGGTCGAGCTTGATCTGAATTCGCTGTACGTCGCTTAGTGGCACTCACAGCACTGGCCTCGGTTTCTGGTCCGCTAGGAGTTTCCCGCCTTCGAGCACTAAGGTTCTGCAGTTCAAGCGCTCTATAAGTGCAGCATCGTGACTCGCCACTAAGAGACACACGCCCACGCTCTGGAATTGCTGGAAGACTTTCATTACTTCTGCAGATAGTTCCGGGTCCAGATTTCCAGTGGGTTCGTCCGCTAGAATAATGCTAGGTCTGTTTACTACGGCTCGAGCAATGCCTACTCGCTGTTGTTCACCGCCGGAGAGAGCTTCGGGAAAGCTCTTTTCTTTCTTTAGTAAACCCACTTTGTCGAGAGCAGCTCTTACGCGTCGAGCGGCATCATTAGGCTGATAGCCACAAATCTCTAGAGGCAGCGCAACGTTGTCATAGACACTGCGATCATGGAGAAGTTGGTGATCCTGGAATACGGTGCCGATTTGGCGGCGGTGCTGGGCAATTTGTGAGGCGGATATTCTCTTTAGATTTACGCCGTTAGCTATTAGCTGTCCTGAACTCGGCGCTTCCATTGCCAAAATAAGTTTAAGCAATGTGCTTTTTCCGGCTCCAGAGTGTCCGGTAATGAAAGCGAATTCCCCCCGACTAAGCTCGAAACTTATATCAGACAGGGCTTCCTGACCATCGGCATAACGTTTGCTGACGCTATCAAACTTGATCATTCCGCTGGCCTGATAAAGAGAAGTTTAGATTAACAAAGTGGGTCATTCAGAAAAAAGCGCATCGACATAATCTTTCGCCTTGAACGGTCTTAGGTCGTCTATCTGTTCACCTACACCAATGAAGCGAATGGGTAAGGATAGCTTTTTGGCAAGCGCGAACACCACGCCACCTTTTGCGGTTCCATCTAGTTTCGTAAGAGCAATGCCGCTTAGGGTTGTAGTCTTATTAAAGCTCTCTGCTTGATTGAGTGCGTTCTGGCCGGTTGTTGCATCGAGTACCAACAAGATCTCGTCTGGCAGACGCTCGTCCTGCTTCTTCAATACTCGAACGATCTTTTCTAGCTCATTCATGAGATTGTCTTTAGTGTGCAAGCGTCCAGCGGTGTCTGCGATCAAAATATCGACATTTTTTGCCTTTGCAGATTGATAGGCGTCGAAAATAACCGAAGCACTATCGGCTCCCGTGGCCTGTGCTACCACGGGAACTGAGTTTCGCTCGCCCCAGACTTGCAACTGTTCCACCGCTGCAGCTCTGAAGGTATCGCCGGCGGCCAACATGACGCTCATTCCCTGCGATTGATAAAGCTTTGCTAGCTTACCAATCGAGGTTGTCTTGCCAACGCCATTCACGCCGACCATCAAGATAACAAAAGGTTTCGATTCCGATTCGATGATGAGCGGCACATCAACCGGCTCAAGAATATCGGTAAGTTCTTGACGGAGGGCGGCCATGAATTGTTCTGGATCGGCTAACTGCTTTCGTCCGAGCTGCTTCTTAAGATTATTGATGATCTGGTCTGTCGCATCGATACCAATATCGGCCGTGAGCAACTGCGTCTCGATATCCTCCAACAGATCTAAGTCGATAGCCTTTTCGCCGAGAACGATTTCGGCAATCCCATCGCTAAGTTTGCTGCGCGTGCGGCTTAGGCCACTCTTTAGGCGAGCAAAAATTCCAGCCGCATCCTGATTGACTGCGCTAGCAGACTCTTTGGACTCGCCTTTTGGGGTTTCGCTGGGCTTTGGGTCTTCAGACTTCTTTTTCTTGCCTAGGCCAAACATGATAGGAACACTCGACTAGATACGACTACTGAGCGGCTATGCTATCACAGCTATGTGCTTCATCTAATACTAGGGAGGCATAGAATTTTCAAGGCTATCCAGAGTGTATTAGGTGCACTGTGAGATGGTAGGCTTACGCATTGGCTTCGCTGTCTACAAACATTAGTGTCAGAAAAGAACGAAAACTATGCCGCAATCTACTAATCAAAAAAATAACAGCGTTCGGATAATCGCGGGTGAGTACAGAAGCAGAAAGCTAGAATTTCCAAGCTTAGAGGGGTTACGGCCTACCGCGGACAGAATCCGCGAGACACTGTTCAATTGGTTGCAGGACAGTATTCAGGGAGAAACATGTCTCGATTTGTTTGCAGGAAGTGGCGCGCTCGGCTTCGAAGCTCTTTCTAGAGGCGCTAGCCATGTTGATTTTATCGAGCAAAACACAGCAGCGGCAAACTCGATTAGAAGTAACATTGCACGGTTAAACACGAAACATGGCAGCGTGTATTGTTCCGATGCATTCGAATGGTTGGATAAGTATGCGCAGGACTCGGAAAAATATGGATTGGTATTACTGGATCCTCCATTTAAAGGCGAGGCGTTGTCCCAAGCGATTGTAAAGCTCGAGAGCGCAAATTTATTAAGAGAAAATGGTCTTGTTTATATAGAAACAGATAAAAATTCCCTTGATGAGGATTTGCCTAGTAATTGGATAAAAGTAAAAAGCAAGAAGGCCGGTGCAGTTCAATACGGGCTATATAATTTTTTAGGAAGCAATAAGTAATAATGACAACTGGCACTATAGATAACAAGTTCATTCCCTCCTGGTGGTTGCCGGAAGGTCATAGTCAAACCTTGTGGAGGAAATTTACTCCGGCAAAAAAGGTCGCCCATAGACGACAGCGTATTGAGCTTGAAGATAGCGACTATATCGATCTCGACTGGACACTTCTCGATCCTAAAGAATCTAAAGACAAAACGATCGTATTCTTCCTTCATGGTTTATGTGGTTGCTCGAGGTCTTCGTATATTTTGGCCATGCAGTCATTATTAAATGATCAAGGTATTGCTTCCGTTGCTATGAATTTTCGTGGTTGTAGTGGAGAAATGAATAGACTTGCTCGCGCATACCATTCCGGTGTTTCGGAAGACGTCAACGAAGTGTTTGCTAAACTGTCGAGTGAATATCCCCAGCATAATTTTGTGTTTGTTGGTTATTCGTTAGGTGCGAATGTGCTTCTGAAATGGCTGGGCGAAATAGAATCTCACTCTAACATCCGCAAAGCAGTGGCGGTGTCGACCCCCTTCTCATTGGAATATTGTTCGCAGGCAATGCTGCAAGGTGTAAGCCGAGTATACGGTCAATACTTTGTACGTCATCTGGTTAAAGATTTTCAGAACAAGCAGCAGCACCTGCATTCATCTAATCCAGAGCAGGCAGAGCGCATTGCGCAGTTGGGCGATACGCGCGGCATTTCATCTATATGGGAGTTCGATGATCAGATAACCGCGCCCCTCCACGGATTTGAAGGAGCAGAAGACTATTACCGAAGATGCAGCAGCTCTGCCTTTCTTGGTTCAATTGCAGTAGACACATTGCTGATCCAAAGTAAGAATGATCCGATGATTCCTCCTAAAGCGATCCCAGATAGCACTATGCTCTCACCAACGGTGCAGATGCAGTTAACGGAGAAAGGAGGGCATGTTGGTTTTGTTTCCTCAAATCCTGATAATTGGCTAGAACAGAGAATATTGAATTTCATGCAAGCGTGAGTGATGATAGGCGCGAATTGTAGTTTAGAGTCAGGTCCTCAGTGCCGGCCCCAATAAAAATGAGAATGTTATGAAAATTGCTGTCTATCCAGGAACGTTTAATCCAATCACAAACGGCCATACAGATTTGGTGGAACGGGCTTCAGGCCTGTTTGACAGGATTATCGTGGCGGTAGTCGGTCAGAATCAGCAGAAATCCAATGCCTTGCCATTACAGCAGCGGATGGAGCTTACTAATAAAGTTTTGGGGCACCTAGAGAATGTAGAGGTTCGGTCATTCGATAATTTACTCACGCAGTTTGTTAAGGAGTGTGACTCCAAGATTATTCTGCGTGGACTGCGCACCGTTGCCGACTTTGAGTATGAGTTTCAATTAGTTGGCATGAATCGCGTTCTGGAGCCAAGCATTGAAACAGTGTTTCTCGCACCGGCAGAACATCTTTCCTACATCTCATCTACGTTAGTGCGGGAGATTGCAGCCTATGGTGGCGACATCTCCAAGTTTGTTCATCCGGCTGTAGCCGAAGCCATGGCAAATCAACAAATCGCTGCGACTTAGCCTCTATTATTTTTGGCAATGGGAGCAATACACCGTGCTGCGCTGTCCTTGGCGTATCTCTTTTAGGGTGTTGTTACACACATGGCAGGGTTCACCCTTGCGACCATAGACGTGGAGTGACTGGGCAAAATATCCAGGCTCCCCGTCGCTGCCAGTAAAGTCTTTGAGCGTTGTGCCACCTACATCAATTGCCCGCTGTAAAACTTGTTGAATACACTGCAGTAGTTTCTCGTAGCGTGGTTTCGAAATTTTTCCTGCGCTACGTTTCGGATTGATTCCAGCAAGGAAGAGCGATTCGTTCGCATAGATGTTTCCCACACCCACCACAACCTTGCTATCCATGATGAAAGTCTTAACAGCAACGTTCCGAGCCCGACTCTTCTTGAACAAATATTCGCTGTGAAAATTGTCGCTCAACGGCTCGGGACCGAGTGAGGCTAACAGGGGGTGTGATTCGATGGACTCCGTTTCCCATAATATACAGCCGAAACGACGTGGATCTGTGTACCTCAGCACTTTGTTATTCGCGAACACGATATCGACATGGTCGTGCTTCGCCGGCGCTCGATTTGTGTCGACAATCCTGAGGCTACCCGACATACCAAGATGAATAAGCAGGGTTCCTTTCTTGGTTGCAAGCAGCAAATATTTCCCACGCCTAGAAACCGATTCTATGGTTTCCCCCGGCAGATCTTTGCTTAGCGCCGGGGTTATTGGCCAACGCAAAGTCTTACGGCGAAGTATGACTTTGCTAACCTTTTTATCCTCGATGTGTGGCTCGATGCCGCGGCGGGTTGTCTCTACTTCAGGTAATTCCGGCAATTCGCACCTCGAATATATGATTGCTAGCAGCTTGCGCAGACTGCTTTATAATCTTTCCCTTAGTCGAAAGGAAGCAGTCATGAGCACGCAGCAGAAAATGTTATTGGGGATCGATGCAGGGGGAACGTTTACGGATTTCGTCTTAGTGCGCCTTGAGCCAACCGTTAGTGTCAGTGTTCATAAAACCTTGTCTACTCCTGCAGCGCCTGAGCATGCAATTCTGAATGGCATAAAGGCAATGGGCCTAGAACCACATCTTGATGATGGCAGCCTACAGCTGGTCCATGGAAGTACTGTTGCCACCAATGCTGTTCTCGAAGGTAAGCTGGCGCGGACTGTTTTCATTACCAATCATGGTTTTGCAGACATGTTGCAACTCGCGCGACAGACACGACCACAACTGTATGCATTGGAGACGCCGGCAGTACCGCCGCCGGTTCCACCTGAGCTGTGCCTCGAAACAGCTGGCAGGGTCGGTGCAGACGGCACTGTGATCTTGCCTCTTTCACAAATTGAACTTGATGAGTTGTTACAAAAAATCGAATCCCTTGCACCCGATGCCATTGCTATTAATCTGCTCTTCTCGTTTCTGGATGACAGCTTTGAACGCAGAATTGAAGCCGCAATTAAAGCGCAATCTAGCGAGCTTTTCGTAAGTCGCTCCTCTGCGGTGCTGCCCGAATACAAGGAATACGAGCGTGGCATCGCTACCTGGCTAAATGCAGCATTAGGTCCAGTTATTAGTGGATACTTAGGCGCACTCCAACGCGAGTTAGGGGCTACTTCTTTACAGGTAATGCAGTCGAGTGGAGAGACAATGTCTGCGGGCATGGCTGCGCAATCAGCAGTCAATCTCTTGTTGTCTGGTCCCGCGGGAGGGCTTACAGCAATTGCCTATCTAGCCCAGCAAGTTGGTAAATCGAAGTTTCTTAGCTTCGATATGGGGGGCACTTCTACAGATGTCGCCTTGTTGGATGGAAAGATACGCACCAGCAATGAATCTTCAATTTCGAATTATCCGATTGCAGTGCCTATGGTTGATATGGAGACAATCGGAGCGGGAGGTGGCTCGATCGCCTATGTCGATACCGGAGGAATGCTTCAGGTAGGCCCGCGTTCGGCAGGCGCGGATCCTGGTCCCGCCTGTTACGACCGCGGCGGCTTGGAGGCCACAGTCAGTGATGCGAATCTGGTACTTGGGCGGCTGCAATTTGATTCCACTCTCGCCGGCGATTTGAGTCTTAGTCTGGAGAGAGCTCGAGCAAGCATAGAGCCGCTCGCCCAGAGAATTGGTTTATCGATAGAAGAAACAGCACTTGGCATTATTGATATAGCCAATGAGCACATGGCAAAGGCAATAAGGCTTATCTCCGTTAACAAGGGCTACGATCCATCGGATTTTATACTTGCGAGTTTTGGTGGTGCTGGTGGTTTGCATGTGTGCGCGCTCGCCGATGCGATGGCCATGAAGAATGCTCTGGTACCAATACATGGAGGTGTTCTCTCCGCGTTAGGCATGGTGGTAGCGGATCAAGGAAGACAGTTTTCTAAGACGCTGAGCTTCGATACCGGGCAGCTTGAAGAGCAATTCCTCGAAGAGCAGTTTCTATTATTGGAGCAGGTTGGCACGGAGCAATTGGCTCTGGAAGGCCTGCACTCCTCAGTGCTGGTCTCGAAGCGAAGCGCAGATCTGCGTTACAAAGGTCAATCTTACACACTGAATGTTGATTGGCAGACCCTAGCCGAAGTGCTGGAAGCCTTCAAGCAACTTCACGAGAAGCGCTATGGCTACAGCCATGAAGCTCCAATTGAGTTGCTGACGATTCGTATTAATCTATCGACTGAAAAAAACCCCTTTCCCTTACCAGAGCTTACTAAGGGGCCACGCTGCAATAATATTCGACACTGCAAGGTCTATGGTGAGGCTAAGCAGGCAAAGTTATTGGCGCGGGCAGATTTGTATTCGGGTGAATCGGTTGCTGGGCCTGCGATTATTACGGAGTATTCAGCGACGACGTTCGTCGCCAAGGATTGGTCAGTAGCCGTTGATGGCTTTGGTAATCTGATATTAGAGAAACAAGCTTAAGCACGAAGCAGGATCTGCCGGTATAGTCGTAGACCGTGCTACAGGACTTAATACTGCAAGATGAACTGTTTTGCTTTCAAAAGTCGTATAGATACAGATACGAACATTATTGGGTGGCGGTTATTTACAGGCCAAATTCTCAGGTGATATAACTGAACAGCTCGCAGCATCGAATACAAGCGGCGCTCCCAATTGACCGGTGAACGCACCGGCAAAGAACAGGAACGAGGCAATATCAGCATTACCATGAGACTACGCTTTCTTCAGCAAACTTACTGGGTATCAGGCTTGGCCTTGGGCTTAATTGCAGTCCTAGCTGGATCATTGGCGAGTGCACAGGAAGAAGCGGTGGAGCCTGTACAGAGTATTCGCTCGCAATCCCCACTTTTGTATTTCGATAGGCCGGTTCTAGTGGAAGAAGGGCTAGATCCACTTATGCCTATGAGGGCGCCGCTCCTCGACCCAGAGGCCGACCCGGCCTTCGATCAGCGCTCGGATAGTATTCGGGAATACAACAGCACCGTGACCGATATAGAACTGGATGGAGGCGCCTGGGATGGAAGTCTTGTGGAGGAGCTTGCTTCTCTGGGCCGTCTGCAACAACAGCAGGGTAATCATATTGGCGCTATTGAGACGCTAGATAGAGCTATCCATGTAAATCGCATCAATTCAGGCCTCTATACCCTTGAGCAAATACCCGTAGTCGAACAACTAATACAGAGTTATATGGCGTTAGGTAATTGGGAGCAGGCGGATATCTACCATAACTACCTTTTCCATGTGCAGCAGAAAGCGTATGGCGTCGATGATCCGCGCCTTATTCCTGTGCTAGATCGTCTTGCGACATGGAACATTCAGGCTTTTAAAATTGGCCACGGGAATTTGTTGGGCATCAGACTGCGACAGTCTCAGATACTGTTTAATGCGGCGGCTCGTATGGTGGGTATGCATTTTGGCAAGTCCGATGAGCGCTTCATCGACTATCAAAGAAACATCGCAAATTCAGCCTATCTAGTAGCCAGAAACCCAGATCTGATGATGGAGATCCAGAGGCCTGAATATAGAAGCATGCAGCAAATGTTTGCAGAGAAACTTAATGAGCACCGTCGAGTGCAGCCTCCAGGTTTCCGGACCGGTGAGCGAGCCCTGATGGAAATAGCGATGTATTATCAGGAAAAAGGTGATAATCCGTATGCCTTAGCCGAAGCGATTACTCACTTAGCCGATTGGTATCTTATGTTCGATCGACGCCGCGGTACTTTGGAAAACTATAAACTTGCTTGGGACATGCTTCAGGAGTTGGAGAACAGTGAAGAGTTAACAGAGAAATTATTCGGTAATGTGGTGCCGCTTCCCTCGTTTGAGTCACCCATAGAGTTACCTGATGCGTTCTATAGGAATGATGAGGGTACTGAGAAATTGAATTTTGATTATGCGGATCTGGTTTTTGATGTAACAGCAGGTGGCGAGCTTAGGAAGGTAAGAACTATCTCAGAGGAAACTGAGGATAATCAGGCGCAACTGAGCAAATTGCGCATTTCTGTTCGCTCTGTGCGGTTTCGGCCGCTGGTCATCGACGGCGTGCCGCAACGCTCTTCTGAGAACCATTTTAGGTACCGGTATTGGTACTAATTTATTAAGCGAACAGGTAGCATCGAGTCAATTATCGGCAGGAATAGCGGGCTTAAGGGGTGCTCATTAAGCCTTGGTTAAGGCGCTTGGGATTATTAATAGTAACCATTTTTTCATTATTCACAATTTCGTAATTTTAAGAAAATTCGTTTAATTTCTCTAAAAAGTGTCTAAATATCATTAAATAGCGAAACTTGGTTAAATAATCAATATTCGGGAACAGGAATACATAGTATGGAATCCATGCAACCAAGGAACTACAAGGGCAAGCAGCACCTGCCATTGTCGCCTTTAGCAAGGTTTGTCGCGCTAGCGGCGCTGAGCCTAAGTTTAGCGGCGTGCCAGTCCAGTAGTAGTAGCTCTAACAGCTCACCTTCCATGCCCTCTTCTTCGTCAAGTTCTAGCAGCTCGTCGTCATCAAGCTCCAGCTCGAGTAGTTCTTCGAGCTCCAGCCAAAGCAGCTCAAGCCCTAGTCAGAGCCAAAGCAGTGGTCAAAGCCAGAGTACTTCAAGCTCAATGCCAAGTATTCCTTCCAGCCAGAGTGGGCAACAGTCTAGCCAGAGTAGCTCGACAGGGAGCCAGTCGTCAGCTAGTTCAAGCAGCGCGGGTCAGCAAGCAGGCCAAGAGAGTAGAGATGGTTCAAGCCCTGCGGCACAAGGAGCCGAGCAAGGCAGCCAATCGACAGGCGCGGCAGTAGGATCAACACCGGCAGGTACGCTCGGTAACAGCCCCGGTCAAGCAGCGGGCTCCCAGGCTAGATTGCCTGGTCAAGGGAATCAGACGGGCGGTAGCGGCAGAGATGGATCTACTGGCGATCTAAATGGTGGAGAAAACCAGTCATCTGGCGGCGGATTAGGCAGGCCAAGTGGGGATTATAGCCTAGATACTTTATCAAATGGCACTTTTGGTGGGGGTTCGAGTAGTGATGGCTCTACTGATCAGGCTAGCTCGGGAAGTGCAGATAGCGGGACGCAGCCTACCGGTACTGGCGCGATGACAGCACAAGAGCGAGGACAAGTATTGGATGAAAGGTTGCGCCGCGGCTATGAGACTTTCGACGGTTTTATTCTCGGCGAGAGAGAAAGGGCGCAGGCCGAGAGCAATGCGGCGGGGTCATCCTCCATTGGCGGTGCAGCTGGTGGTGGTGGTGGCGGAAGCAGTGCTTCGCAACCTCAGACAATGCCAGAGTCAGGTGCCTCTCCCTCTGCCGTATTGGCATCTTCACAACCGCAGGTATCATCCACCTCTCCGCCCCCTGAAACGTTTCCTGCGCCTGAAGATATTCCAAATGGGCGCGATGACGATGTTGTCGCGAGGCAGCTTCGTGAGGCAGCAATGAGTGAGCCAGACCCGGAATTGCGCGAAGCCCTTTGGCAGGAATATAGAAATTACACAGGATTAGGTGAGGACCAATGAGTGCAATGGCAGTTTTGATGATGCAAGGAGCAAGGAACATATTGGGTTTAGGGCTGCTAGCGCTGACGTTGGCGGCTTGTAATACATATACTGTAAAGACCACCAGCTACACACCAGTTGTCCAAGATAGCCAGGATGTGCCTGAAGATTTACTTCTAGATGTGGGCGTTGCAGTGTTCGATCCTGGTATAGATGAGATTGATAAGCGCGACGAAGAAACTACTAATCCAGAAATCCGCGTAGCCGAGTCACGCTATGCTCCATTCCTCTTGGCAGAAACACTGCAGCGTTCGGCGAACTGGGGCATCGTGCGTTTAATGCCCAATAATGAAAGTCCAATGGACGTTATTATCAATGGCACGATCTTGCAGTCAGATGGCGAAGCCATGCAGATTCGTGTTGAGGTGACTGACTCGAGTGGTCGTGAGTGGTACACAAAGGTTTATTCTGAGGTAATTAGTCAGTTCAGCTATGAGCCTTCAGAACGACAAAAAGCCGATCCGTTTCAGGTTATCTACAATAAGATTTCCAATGATTTATTGGAATATAGACAGCGAAACTTAACGAATCAGCAGATTGTAGAAATACGCACGATATCGGAATTACTGTTTGCTCGCCGATTCTCACCGGAAGTCTTCGATTCGTACTTAGCGACAAATCGCCAAGGTAATTTAGCGATAACTGCTCTCCCAGCTGAAACTGATCCAGTCCTACAAAGAGTCCGCGACATTAGAGAGCGGGACTTCATGTTTATCGATACCGTTCAGGATTATTACGCTACCTATGTAAGGCAGATGCGATTGCCCTATGACACATGGCGGGCATTGAGCTATGACGAAACGATGGAATTAAGAGAATTGAAGGCGTCCGCTAACCGTCGGTTTGTTGCAGGTGCCGCGGCGATTGTCGGCGGCTTGGTAACAGCGACTAGCGGTGGAAACTATGCAACCCAAGCCGGTGGCGCAGTTGGTGTCGGCGCTGGTGCGTACTTAATCAAGAGTGGCTTCGACAAACGAGCCGAAGCGCAAATACACTCGGAGGCATTGCAAGAATTGGGTGAGTCATTAGAGAACGAAGTAGCTCCACGCGTATTTAGTCTGGACGATCGTACCATCACACTCACGGGTTCAGTCGAAGAGCAGTATGCCCAGTGGAAAGAAATTCTGGCGGATATTTACGCGTCAGAAGTAGGTGATATTTAATCGGTTAATCCATCATGGTGGGTCTACCCACGAAAAGAATGCGCTATGTCAGATAAAGATGTCGACAAGATTGACCCAGTTAATTTTGACCACAATGATAACTCAGTATTTTTGAATCAGGCCGCTACACAAGAAGTCGAGAAGCCTGCGCCTTGGATTTGGTTTGGTCTGGGTGGTCTGTTGCTGCTTGCTCTATTGGTCATCTTTGTTTTGCCCTCGATTGTTACCGAATACGAATTGCCCCTAGAGCGGCGAGTCGATTTGGCGGATACCCCTGTTGCTGAAACTGTGGTCAATACTGCAAATGCAATCTCTCCTTTCGAAGAAGCGCAACGTGCCTTGCAGCGAAAGGAGGCACAAGATGTGCTTGCTGAATTATTAGTTTCTCAAGCCGAATTAGATGAGCTGGACATAGCTGCTTGGGGTCAACAAGACTACGAGGCCTCTTTGGAGCAGGCTAGTATTGGCGATGAATACTATCGGGCACAAGACTTTATATTGGCCCGCGAGTCCTACGAGAACGGTCGCGAGGGTTTGCGGAGTTTAATCGAATCGGTTCCTTCGGTCCTAGAACAGACATTGATAGAAGCAGAGCGTGCGCTGAACAACCTAGACTCAACAGAGGCGCTTACAAAATATAATCTAGCACTGCTACTCGATCCGGAAAGCGAGTTGGCGCAGATAGGCGAGCAACGCGCGCTAACCTTGGATGAGGTAACTGCGCTATTGAGTGCGGCTGATGACTTAGTCGAGGATGATCAGCTGCAGCAGGCGTTAGCGACTTACAACGAAGTGTTAGAGCTCGATAGCTATAATGAAGATGCTGCTGAAAAAGTCTCTGTAGTTTCCTTACTCATTACCGAAAATGAATTTTCCGAAATAATGTCTAGTGGCTATATGTTGCTGCAAGCTGGTGAGCCTGAACAGGCGATAGCCGCATTTCAGAGAGCCTCGCGACTTGGTATCAAGCAAGATGAAGCGCAGGCAGCAATCATCCAAACTGAAAATGAGATTGCAAATACTGAAATCACTAGATTGAGCGGGCTGATTGCAACGGCGGAGCAGAACGAGCAATGGCAAGAGGCAGTCGATCAATATGACAATGTTCTCGCCGTTGATAGCAACCTATTATTTGCTATCAACGGTCGCGACTATGCAGATAAGCGAGCGACATTAGATCGTTTGTTGGTAGAGGCGATAGATAACCCTGAGCGATTTTCTGAGAATGAGGTCTTCGAAGAGACGCGTATTTCCTACTTCATCGGTAGGGATATTGAAAACCCAGGTCCTAGGTTGGCTAAACAGTTAGATGAATTGGAAGCGTTCTTGGAATATTCGCTTGTGCCAATAGACATCGCCTTTCGCTCTGACAATCAGACTGAAGTCACACTGTTAAGAATAGAAAATTTAGGGATATTCGAGCAAACATCTCTTTCCTTAAAACCAGGCCGTTATGTAGCTGTAGGAAAACGCAGCGGTTACAGAGAAGTGCGTGAAGAGTTTACGGTAGGCTTTGGCCTCACTCCCGAGACTGTCATCGTTCAATGCGATGAGCCCATCGTTTCTTCAAGCAGGCGATGATTGATGAGCAACAATGACGAAATAAAAGATATAAATGGGGCAACTGACCCTATCACGCCAATAGACTTCACTCCACACAGTGAAGAGACTCAAACCTTTTCCTATAAATTTAGATGGCTACACATAGTGGTAGTTAGCTTTCTACTGGTGTCGATGACGACGGGATGGTTTGTGCTAACTGCCCGATCTGTATTCGTTGAGGTAGAACCTATCACTGCGCAAATGAGTATTGATACTGGCACAAGCATCAAATTGGGTCAGCGCTATCTGATGCGCACAGGTTCGTATCAGCTTACGCTACAAAATGACGGCTATCACGATATGACTACCCGTCTAATAGTTGGCGAAGAACAATCACAAACCCATCCATTCGTGATGCGCAAACTTCCAGGGATAGTCAGCTTCGATAGTGCCACTATCGCTGAGGCTAGAGTAAGAATCGATAGTGTTGATATCGGGCAAACACCTCTAATGAATGTAGAAGTAGAACCTGGCGAACATCAGCTATCAATTTCCAAAGACAGATATCTCGATTTTGGCGAGACAATTACTATTGAGGGCCGGTCGGTTGAGCAGAGTTATTCAGCAAGCTTAGAACCGGCATGGGCGACAGTAAGTTTGACTACCACACCAAGCGGAGCGGATGTATTGGTGGACGGAGAGCTTGTTGGCACTACTCCGATAAATGCTGAAATAATCCAGGGACAGCGTGACCTTGTACTAAAACTTGCAGGCCACAAGGCGTGGCAGGAAGAATTCGACATTCTGGCTGGAGAAGATTTTTCTGTGGCGTTGATTGAGTTAGAGCCTGCCGATGGATTGTTGTTCATCCAGTCGAACCCCACTGCCGCAAGCGTAACAATCGGAGGTGAATTCAAGGGCCTCACTCCCCTAGAAGTCGCGCTACCTCCAGGTCAGAGTCATGAATTGACCTTCTTCAAGAACGGTTACAACTCAAATTCGCTCTCGATTCAGACTGAAGCCAACGAAGAGCGAGAGCTCAATATTGATTTGGAGCCAATCTTGATGACCGTCAGCGTTATGGCTCAACCGGAAGGAGCAGAGCTTTATGTTGATGGCGAATTCAGAGGAGCAGCAAATCAAACTATTGAGTTGATGGCGGCGAGTCAGCAGATCGAAATTCGTAAGGCAGGTTTCATACCCTATTCAACCGAATTTACTTCCCGTCCTGGCTTGGAACAAGTAATCAATGTTTCTCTTAAGTCTCTCGAGCAGGCACGCTTAGAACAGATTAAGCCGGTAATCGTGTCTGCGGCTGGACAGACCCTCAAATTATTCTATCCCGGCGCATTCACTATGGGTGCCTCACGACGGGAAGCAGGTAGAAGGCCGAATGAGAATCTGCGGGATATCAAGTTAGAAAGACCTTTCTATTTGAGTAATCGAGAGGTCACTAATGCTGAATTCAGATTGTTCAACGAGGAACATAGCTCCGGAACCCTAGAGGGGCTAACCCTCGATAATCAGGCACAACCCGTTGTTAGGATCACTTGGACGCAGGCAGCACTGTTCTGTAATTGGCTGAGTGATCAAGAATCACTGCCGCGCTTTTACGAGGTTGCAGGCGAAGACGTAGTTGGCTTCAATGCCGAAGCTACCGGCTATCGTCTACCTTCCGAGGCGGAGTGGTCTTGGGCCGCTAGGACAGACGGGAGCGGAAATCAGCTTAAATACTCCTGGGGAGAGATGCTGCCTCCGCCAGAAAATTCTGGGAATTTCGCAGACGTGACTGCGCAGTCCTATCTTGGACAAATAATGTTTAACTATAACGATGGCTATCTGGCTACTGCGCCGGTTGCGACATTCGAAGCGAATCAATACGAGCTCTATGATATGTCGGGTAATGTATCAGAGTGGGTGCATGATTTTTATGGAGCAGTGGGCTCTGCCGGTGGAGTAGAGGTCGATCCGCTCGGTCCTAGTGAAGGTCAGTTTCATACGATTAGAGGGTCTAGTTGGGCGCACGGCTCGGTAACTGAATTACGTTTGTCGTTTCGCGATTTTGGTGAGGAAGCACGCGACGATGTTGGTTTTCGAATAGCACGTTATTTGGAGGAATAGAACAATGCGTAAACTACTTTTGTTTGCACTGTTAAGTTTCTGTCAAGTCGCAGGCGCGGCAGAGAACGATCCACCTGCACAAGATTCAGGTCAGCAGGAGGCTAATCAGAGCGAACCGGGCTTTAGCCAAGACGCTCAAGATGACAGCGACTTAATAGCCGCCGAAATTATAGATACAAACGAGGATGAAGAATCGTCGGTACGTTTTATTCCCACCGAGGAAATTTCACAGGACTTCGGCGTTTCGTTTCCCGTCGATATTTAGATCCCAGAGAAGGAAAGTTAAGGACTCAGTATGAAGCAAAGGTTGTTATCGGAAGCACTCTATCAAATCGCTGCACTAATTATTGCAGTTATCGTTGTTCATGCAGCGTATGTCGCTGTGATTCGGCCTAATGCAGATCTGATACAACAACAGCAAAATGTTTTGCAGGAAACAGATCCTAATTTTGTTCCAGAACGTTCGATCTATATTATCTTGCGAGATTTCGAGCAAGAGACATGCATAATTTTGTTGCTCTGGGCTCTCTCGATGATTGGCATGAAGGTGCAGCAGACACTGCGGGAGAGGGCGCTACTAGAGCGAACTCTGATAAATATATCTGATGGGATGAGTATATTGCCTGAAGATGCGCGCAATTTTGCGCGCACATTACAGGCATTGCCGGAAAGAGAGCGTCAATATCTCTTGCCGAGAGCACTGCTCGCTGGCTTACATAGATTTCAATCCACTAAAAATATTCAAGACGTTGCGACTACTATTAAGGTCGCTTGTGAAACTGAAGCAGACCGAATGGAAACAGAATTGACGATTGTTCGTTATATCGCTTGGGCGATTCCTTCGATTGGATTCCTTGGCACAGTTCGCGGTATTGGCACGGCATTGGGCCAGGCATATCAGGCTGTGAGTGGTGACATAGTGGGCGTTACTACGAGTTTGGGCGTGGCGTTTAATTCAACCTTTGTTGCGCTGGTTGTAAGTATTCTATTGATGTTCGTTCTTCACCAATTGCAACTGATTCAAGACAGGCTGGTGTTGGATTGTCAGAACTACTGTGATGACAACATGCTGAGATATCTACAAGTGCCAGTAAGAGATGCTGACTAATGAGTTTGAAAGTTATCGAGCTAAACGATAACGCCTTACGTGTGGGCGATGATTCCGGAATTCTTATTGAAAGCCCGGGCTTTGCGCTTGCGGTTGATAAACAGCTGCAGTTGGGAGATGTTGCCAAACAACAAGCACGAATACAGCCAACCCATAGTTATAACAAATACCTACATGAATTGAGTCTAGATCCGATAAGTCATGCGGTCGGAGTTCGTCACTTTGCTGATATCGCATACGCACATCTATTACATCTAGCAGAAGAAGCCGGCATTGATTCGGATGTAATTTTTGCAGTGCCCGGCAATTTCACTAGGCAGCAGTTAGCCATTATATTGGGCCTCGCAAAGCAGAGCCCCTTTCAGGCCATTGGAATGGTAGATTCGGCGCTTGCTGCCGCACATTCTGCAGCTCATGCAGGGCCTCTCATCTATGCCGAGATGCAATTACATCAAGTAGTGTTAACGAAAATTGTTGCAGGTCGAGATAGTCTGCAGCGCGAATCGGTTATCCAAGTTCCGGGTGTAGGTAGTCAAAACTTCATGGACTTGATGATGCAATTAACGACAGGCCTGTTCATTGAACAGTGCCGATTTAATCCACAGCATGATGCAGAATCCGAACAACAACTCTACAACGCGTTGCCGCTTTGGTTAAAGCAGGAAGGGAAAGGCCAGGATAGTCTAGTACTCGAACTGACAGCTAACACTGCGGTACACACAGCGAAGATGCCCCTAGAAAGTTTGATCAACAATCTTTCTAGGCACTATAAAAGTATCGGTCAGCAAGTCGCTGCGTTAGCGGTGGGGGGAGATAGCAAACTTCTCTTGAGTTCCGACTTTGCAGACCTTCCAGGGTTTCGATCGTTTCTGGGAGAGACTATTGAATTGGAGTTGCTCCCAGCTGATGCAATTAGTAGGGCTGCAATTCTGAATCGAGATAGCATCGTAAGTAGTAGTGAGCAGATTCAATTAACCACTTCGCTGCCCAGGGCCACGAGCTCGACGAACGGGGGAGGTGAATCGAAGCCTCTTGGGGTAGCGCCTGAGCAGGGAAAAGCGACGCATGTATTGATCGGAAGTACTGCGATGCCGTTGGCAGAGGCGAATTTGCCAGAGCTGCTTGGGCGTATAGAGAAGCACGAAAACGGGTTCTACTTAAATAGTGGTCAGCAAGAATTTCTATTGAATAAGGAAAAAGTGTCAGGCAGGCATGAGCTTAGTCTCGGTGACCTGATTCAATCTAGTGAAGGTGGTGAGACGATTCGACTCATACAGGTAAGCGATGTCTAGCACTAAAGCACGGCGCAGAAACCTAAACCCCATCAGCCTGGCATTTTTGGATGTCATGTTTTGTGGATTTGGTGCTGTGATTTTGATTTTCTTAATTCTCGACCATAACAGCACTGTGACCACATCGGAGCAGAGCCCTGATCTGGCTGCAGAGGTGAATTTGCTGCGCGAAGAGGTAAGGGAGGGCGAGTTGGGTCTGGTTGAACTGCGTAATACCTTCTCAGACGTGAGTTTTGAAGTCGTTACCGCGGAGGGTTTGGCGGTTCAGATCCAAGAGCAATTACAAACGTTTTTGCAGGAATTGGCGGCTCTGGAAAACTCAAGTGTTGCTACCGAAGAAAGCATCGAACAATTGCGTTCAGACGTGGAATCCCTGGAGGAGGAGCTGTTGCGTCTGCAGGCGAGTGCCTTTGAACAGGAAGGTAATAGCGTGCGGCAATTCCTAGGAGATGGGAATCGACAATATTTATCTGGTCTATTTTTGGGCGGTCAACGTATTTTAATACTAGTAGACAGCTCTGCGAGCATGCTGGACAGTACATTGGTGAATATTATTCGTACGCGCAATATGTCAGATGAGCGCAAGAAGCAGGCTCCGAAGTGGCAGCGAGTTGTTAAGACTGTAGATTGGATCAGTACGCAATTGCCGATCACGAGTCGTTACCAGATTTGGGAATTCAACGAAGATCTAGAATCGGTATTGGCCGGCCCGTTAGACAGCTGGCAGGAAGTGGCAGACAGAGACGGCCTTAACGCGGCGATCGAGAATGTTAAAGATATCGTGCCTGCGAATGGCACGAACATAGAACAAGTTTTTAGGGCCATCGCAAACATGTCACCGAGGCCAGATAATGTTTTTCTGATCACAGATGGTTTACCGACACTAAGCGATCGAGGTTCGAACGATGCTTTGGTTACACCGGCAGAGCGTATAGAGCTCTACGAAGATGCCCTCGAAGAATTGCCTCGGGGTATACCTATCAACGTCGTATTGCTGCCCTTGGAAGGAGATCCAAGTGCCGCCGCTGCTTATTGGCAGCTTGCTCAATACACAAGTGGTTCTTTTATATCACCGTCTAAGGATTGGCCATGAGACGCAAACGCGGCGAAACAGATTCTTTCTCAGTCTCTTTCCTAGACGTGGCTGCGTGTGGCTTCGGCGCCATGATTATCTTGTTGATGATTACGAAGTCTGGCGAGCCAGTTTCCATCGAATTTGTTGACGTGCCACCGGAAGGAGCAATTACTGAATTGCAGGAACAGCTGTTCGCTATTCGTGGAGAAACCACAATCTACAACCGTGACTTGAATGCCAAGCACGAGCAGCTCTCGGCTATGAAGGATCGTATCGCCAGACTGCAAAGAGATCTTGATGACGCAAAGGGTCGTTTTCAGACTTCAAACCAGTTATCGACTGAGATCACCGACGAGATGGGTCGCCTTGCCATAGCACAGCAAAGCATGACTGAAGAGATGCAGCGCCTGCTCGCGAATAGCACTGCGCCGGAGAACAATGCGATAGGCGGGGTACCGGTTGATAGTGAATACATTATCTTTGTGATCGATACCTCGGGCAGTATGTACAACTATGGCTGGAACAAGATGTTGGGGGTCATTGATGACACCCTAAATGTCTATCCCGAGGTTAAGGGAATTCAGGTCATGAACGACATGGGCGACTACATGTTTAGCTCCTATAGCGGAGATTGGATACCTGACACTCCGAGTAGCCGTACGCGAATTATCTCCACGTTGCGAACGTGGAACCCGTTCAGCAATAGTAGCCCTGTGGAAGGAGTGACACGCGCCATAAACACCTTTTATGCGCCGGATAAAAAAATTAGTATCTATGTAATAGGTGATGATTTTCAGCCTGGTGGGTCTATTCAGGACGTACTACAGACTATTGATCGCATTAACGTAGAAGATGAGAACGGGGATAGGCTAGTGCGCATCCACGGTATAGGCCTACCAATCATTTTTTCAAATGCACCCCGCTACCAGCAGAGCGTTTATCGTTATTCGACTCTAATGCGCGAGATGACGCAGCGAAATGGTGGTACATTCGTAGGTCTGAATGATTTTCAGTGATCGGGCGGCGATAGGAGCCGAAAAGAACAAGGTAAATAATGCGTAAAGTGAGTAGATTGATGACGGTTAGGGCGAGAACAGTGCTGATGCTTATAGCAGGGCTTTTTCTGTCTGCTTGTGGCGTGAGTAATGTAGTTATTGAGGGTAGCTTTCCGACGCCAAATATTAATAAATTGCCCCTCACTGTGGCTGTTTACTATGATCCGTCACTCGTGGAATTCGCCTATATTGAATACTCTGAAACGGGCAATGAAGAATATAATATTTCCAGTGGGCAATCCCATATTGAACTTTTCAGCGCGGTTTTACCCGCCATGTTTGATTCGGTGGTGATAGTCAATTCGATCGAAGAGGCGGAGACAATGGGTGTCGATGCGATATTCGCTCCATTCATAGAAGAATTCCAACTGGCCCTGCCAGCTAAGACCAAGCTTGATGTCTATGAAATTTGGATTAAGTACAATATGCGATTGATGACGGCAGAGGGCGACTACATCGCAGACTGGGTGCTGACATCCTATGGTAAAACTCCGACGGAGTCGTTACGTTCGGCAGAGGCAGCAATCAATGCAGCGGCGGTAGTTGCACTTCGAGACTTGGCTTCGAGTTTTTCTCTAAGCTTCACGCAGGTCCCAGAAGTTAGAGATTGGTTGGACACCCTGTAATGAGAAAAGAGTCGTACTTGAGACGATTGGCACGAGGACAATTATGAAGCACTTTCTGAGAAGGAATAGAGTAGGCATTGCACTGCTGCTTTTGGCTTCGCTTGCCTCCTGCACGACTACGACCGTCGATGAGTTTCGCCAAGGCGAAACCGGTATCGAGAGTCATGAGTCGGTAGTTATTCTTGGGCGACGACAGGCTAGTGACTATGAGACGCGGTCTGAATTTGTAAGTTGTGTAGGCGAGCGAATGACCCGGGGCGAAGGTGCTATCAGCGTCGTTCCCGAACAGGAATTTGTTGATGCGATGTTTCCCTGGTTTGAGCCACGAACCGCGCCTCTGCGTACTCGAGATCTGGAGCGACTAATGACCGAAGCAGTCGTTGCGGATAGGATGACGGAATTTGGAGTGCGCTACATAGTTTGGCTGGATGGATTCACCGAAACAACGGACCGTAGCGGATCGATAACCTGCACAATCGGCCCTGGTGGTGCGGGTTGTTTTGGTTTCGGGTCATGGGAAGATGACGCCAATTTCGACGCGCGGGTTTGGGATGTAGGCTCATTAACTAACGTAGGCACCATAAGTACTGACGCAACCGGTCAATCCTATCTGCCAGCACTGGTTATTCCCATTCCTCTGATAGCTAGAGTTGAGGCAAATGCCTGCTCGCGCCTGGCAACTCAACTCAAAGAATTTGTAAATGGCAGTTGATTGGTGGTGCTTAACTTTTTTGCGCATTTGCGCTAAGCAATAAATAGAAAGGTGGGTCTATGACGAATCTGGCTGTAACTAGCTTGGCTGAATCATCAACTTTGGTAGTTCGAATTCCAAAAGCAGCTATCCTAGTCTGTGTATTTTTCCTTTTCTCCTTTCTTACATCCTGTGCGGTCAACCCAGCTACAGGCAGCCCGAATCTGGTACTCATGTCTGAGAGCCGAGAGAAAGAGATTGGCTTGGAAGAACATGAAAAAGTTCTTTCTAGTATGCCCCTGTTCGAAGATGAAGTACTTCTAAATTATGTTCGTGAAGTAGGAAATAAGGCAGTCGCTGTTAGCCATCGTCCCGATCTAGAATACACGTTCAATATTATTGATAGCCCTGAGATAAATGCTTTTGCCTTGCCCGGCGGTTATATTTATGTAAACCGAGGCTTGCTTACTTTTATGAATACCGAAGCAGAGTTGGCTGCTGTACTTGCCCATGAAATTGGACACGTTACGGCGCGGCATGCGGTTCAACAACAGGCGCGCGGACGTATTGCACAAACAGCCGCAACGGTTGGTGGTTTTGTCACCGCTGTAGCAACTGGAAGTGGTTATGTTGGTAGCCAAATCAGCGAAGTTGCTTCGATCTGGGCCCAAACAGGTTTGAGTGGATTTGGCAGAGAACATGAGCTAGAAGCCGACAGTCTAGCTGCTGAATATTTAGTTAAAGCTGGTTACGATCCCGCGGCGATGATTGAAGTAATCGCTGTGCTTAAGAATCAAGAAGATTTTAATAGACTAGTCTCTGGTAACAGCCAAGGTTATCACGGCCTCTTTGCCACCCATCCTAGAAATGATACGCGCCTGCAGCAGGCGATCGCCCAAGTAGGTAGTATTTCTGGAAATGAAGTGACTCAAATAGATGATACAAAATTCAGAGAGAGTCTCGATGGACTTGTTATAGGGCAGAGTCAACGCTCGCAAACTGCGGACGCGCGCAATCGCTACTATCAAGCCTTGCTTGGTTATACGGTCGTTTTCCCTGACGAATGGCAGATAAATGAAACCACTACCACTGTAACTGCATCTCATGCTGAACTGGGTTCGATACATATTGAGGCTCAGCGAATACAAGAAAATGTAGAGCCACGTGTATTTATTAGAGACAACATGGGAATAGATGCTCTGCAAAAATCGGAAAAGCTCGAGCAGTATCGATTGTTAGGTCATACCGGTATAGCGGTGTCACCTGAGACGGGTAACACTCAAAGAGTGGCTGCAATCTATCTAGGGCCGAGAGTGTTCACGTTTCGAGCGGAGATTAGCGATGCCGAAGCGGTGGAAGAGATCGATGAGCAACTGCTAGCATCTATCCGTACCTTCAGAGCGATACAGCAAGGTGAGACAGCATCTGGAACAGAGGCAAAGATCAAGTTCGTTCAGGCGAGTGAATTTTTCGATTTCTCGGTAGTGGCCCAATCCAGCCGTATCGCGAACTATCCGGAAGAATCGTTACGTCTTCTCAATGGCTACTACCCAAGAGGCACGCCTGAAGCTGGCGAATGGGTAAAGCTGGTCGAATAGCCGTGTTGTTGCGACCTAACGCCAATATATGCCAGATAGGCCTGTATCAGCTGTTGTTTGCCTAATTCTGCGCGTCAGAAGCCCTAGTGCTACCCGAATACCACTCTAATACATTCCCAAAATCCGACCGCGGAGTTTGTTTTTGACCTGTGCGGGGTTAAACTTGGTCTATTCCACAACACTGACGCTTAGAAGAATCAAATGACAGCTACAGAAGAAGTTAAAAAGCCTTCGGCTAAGAAGAATTCTTTGTTGGACTTGAAGGATTTTCTAAGTGGGCTGCTTAATGATGGGCGTATTAATCAGGAAGATTTTGATTACCTGCTCAATAATCGTCGATCCGTCGAGGATAGAGATAAGCACATTCTTCAGTACCTGGCCGATCAGCAAGTAGAAGATCGCAAGTCGCCAGGCCGTAAGTTGGATATAGAAAGCCTAGCAATGGCGCTAAGCACGCAATGTGGTCAAGACTATTACCGTATCGACCCTCTGAAAATAGATGCGGCTCAAGTAACGCAGGTTATGTCCTATGCCTTCACTCAACGCCACCATATATTGGCTGTTGAGGTTACTGCCTTAGAGGTAAAAATTGCTAGCGCCGAACCGTATATCGATTCTTGGGAGTCGGATCTAGAGCATGTTCTCCAGAAGAAAATTATTCGCGTTGTTTCCAATCCTGTAGAGATTAAGCGCCTCACTACAGAGATGTATAGCCTTTCCAGTTCGATCAGTCGAGCACAGGAAGGAGGGCCTGCTAAAAAGGGCATCGGCAACCTAGAGCAGATGCTGGAATTGGGCCACATCAAAGACCCTGAGGCTAACGACAAGCACATAGTCAATGTGGTTGATTGGCTATTGCAATATGCATTTGAACAAAGAGCGAGCGACATTCACGTCGAACCGCGCAGAGAGAAAGGTAACGTACGCTTTAGAATAGACGGTGTGTTGTACACAGTTTATTCGCTACCAATGCAAGTTCTTGCAGCTGTTACCAGTCGACTAAAAATTCTGGGTCGTATGAATGTTGCCGAGAAACGTAAACCTCAAGATGGAAGAATTAAGACCAAGAGTCCGAATGGTAATGAAGTAGAACTTCGTCTTTCCACGCTGCCGACCGCATTTGGCGAAAAACTCGTCATGCGAATTTTTGATCCAGAGGTTTTGTTAAAACCTTTCCAAGAACTCGGACTCATTAATGAAGATCTGAATCGCTGGAAAGAGATCATTAAGAATAACAACGGTATCGTAATTATCACTGGCCCAACCGGTAGTGGTAAGACGACGACGCTGTATTCCACTTTGAAGATGCTTGCTACAGAAGAAGTGAACGTCTGTACTATTGAAGATCCAATAGAGATGGTTGAAGAAACGTTCAATCAAATGCAGGTCCAAGAGAACATTGACTTGAACTTTGCCGATGGTGTGAAGGCGCTGTTGAGACAAGATCCAGACATCATCATGATTGGTGAGGTACGTGATCTGCCCACCGCCGAGATGGCTATTCAGGCCGCATTGACCGGGCACCTAGTTTTCACCACTTTGCACACTAACGACGCACCTTCTGCGATCACTCGTTTACTAGAGTTAGGCGTACCATCCTACCTCATCAAAGCAACAGTCATTGGCATCATGGCCCAGCGACTTGTGCGTGTACTTTGTCCGCACTGTAAGAAGGAAGCGCAGGTAGAGGCAGAGACTTGGGAAGCGCTTACCCGTCCTTGGAAAGTTAAGTTACCGAAGAAAACGTTTGAGGCAGTCGGTTGTTTAGAATGTCGTGAAACAGGATTTAAGGGAAGGGAAGGCATCTATGAAGTGATGCCATTCACTGAGCCATTGCAGCAGCACTCCGACAATAAGGGTGATCTACCTACCCTTCGTAAGCAGGCGTATAAGGAAGGCATGCTTAGTCTGCGTCTGAGCGGAGCGCAAAAAGTAGCTGCTGGTACTACCACCGTCAAAGAGATTCTACGCGTTACTCCAGACAATAGAGACTGAAGGCATTCGCTTTAGATCGAATACATCTGATCAGAGACTTCCGAGATGACGCAAGAAAGCCAAGAAAATATTCTGGTGGTTGGGCCCGCATGGGTTGGCGATATGGTCATGGCGCAATCTTTGTTCATGTGTCTGAAGGAGCAGTATTCCGATTGTCGGATTTCCGTATTGGCGCCAGACTGGACCCTACCCCTGCTAGAGAGAATGCCCGAAGTAGAGAAAGGGATTAGTCTGCAGATGGGTCACGGTGACCTGCAGTTAGGTAAGCGTCGCGCTTTTGGAAAGTCGCTTAAGAGTGAGAAGTTCACTACAGCTATCGTGTTACCGAATTCGTTCAAGTCAGCATTGATTCCCTTTCACGCAAGTATCCCAAGACGAATTGCCTGGAAAGGTGAATGGCGTAACCTTCTTTTAAGTGACTGCCGAGCCCTCGACAAGAAAGCATTCCCTCTCATGGTGCAACGTTTCGCTGCTTTGGCCTATCCTGCCAGCAAGGAACCACCGTTGCAGATCCCTGAGCCCAGACTACAGTCGAATCGTGAAAGCGTAGAGGCGGCATTGGCCGCATTTAGTTTAGGGTTAGAGCATAGAATATTGGCAATTTGTCCTGGGGCGGAGTTCGGAGTGGCCAAACAATGGCCAGCGGAGCATTTTGCCGCGACCTGCAGAGCGAAGATCGACGAAGGATGGGATGTTTGGATATTTGGCTCGAAAAAAGATGCCGGTGTTGCTGATCAGATACTGCAAATGCTTGCAGAAGAGCAAAGGCAGCATTGCGTGAGTCTGGCAGGAAGGACGAGCCTCTCCCAGGCGATTGACCTGTTATCAGTTGCCGAGGCGGTTATATCCAATGATTCAGGGCTAATGCATATAGCAGCTGCACTTGATAAGCCGATTGTTGCACTTTATGGTTCAACTTCGCCCGACTTTACGCCACCATTGACCAATAAGTCGAAGTTATTGTTTACAGATATTGATTGCCGGCCCTGCTTTCAAAGGGAATGTCCCCTAGAACACAAGAAGTGTCTGACAGAGCTTGAACCTAGTAGGGCGATAGCTGCGATCGAAGAGTTAGTTCACCCGGGTGCAATTGACCAATGAGAACTAGAACAGAAGAGAACAGGAAAGGAATAGTTCATTGCGAGTGTTAATAGTAAAGGTCTCTTCGCTTGGTGATGTGATTCATACGCTACCCGCTGTTACCGATGCACAGCGTGCCAGAAAAGATATTCAATTCGATTGGGTGGTGGAAGAGAATTTCGCTGAGGTGCCGACTTGGCATCCGGCAGTCGAAAACGTCATACCGGTGGCATTAAGACGTTGGCGGCGCAACATCATGAAGACCTATATGAATCACGAATTTCGTGCATTCAAACACGCACTGCAAGGCGTTCACTACGATCTGGTTATTGATGCCCAGGGACTTATTAAGAGTGGCCTAATTAGCCGACTCTCGAAGGGGCTAACGGTAGGACTAAGTAACCGCACTATTCGTGAGCCGATGGCCACGCTGTTTTATAACAAAGTCTATTCTGTTCCCTGGACAGAGCACGCAGTAGACAGGGTCAGACAATTGTTCTCACGCGCGCTTCAATATGAATACGACGCGGAGCAGATCGATTACGGTATCGATGTTAGTAGAATTGATGCGGCTAGTAGTCTCAGCAAGGCTACAGACAAGCAGGTGGTTTTTCTTCATGGCACAACGTGGCAGACGAAGCACTGGCCAGAAAACTATTGGCGGCAGCTTGCACGAATTAGCACTGAGGCGGGTTATAAGGTTCTTCTGCCTTGGGGCAATCCGGAAGAAAAGCTACGCGCCGAATATATTGCTCAGGACAACGAGAGAGTAGAGGTGCTTGGTAAGCAAACGCTGTCTGGTCTTGCTAATTATATTCAGCAATCTGATGGCGTAATCGCAGTAGATACTGGTTTAGGTCACCTGGCTGCTGCGCTAGCCAAGCCAACAGTTTCTCTCTATGGCTCAACGGACCCAGGGCTTTCTGGAACTTTTGGTAATAATCAGTTGCACCTCAATTCAAGTTTGAATTGTGCGCCCTGTGTTAAGAAGACTTGTACTTACTCCGGTCCAGGAATTACGGAAGAATACGCAGGAAGTTCATTTGCTGTTACTCCACCTTGTTTTGCATCTCACGGACCGGTTGAAGTCTGGCAGCAGTTCGAAGGTTTACTGAATAAATCTTAAGAGAAGAATAGTTAGCTAATGCATCTGAGTTTTCTCATTTATTCCTACTTTCCGTTTGGCGGATTGCAGCGAGATTTTCTTCGCGTGGCAACGGAATGTGCATCGCGTGGATACAAAATTAATGTCTACACGCTGAGTTGGGATGGCGATGTCCCCAATGGGATAAATGTAATCCTAGTACCGATTACTATACGCAATCGTATTAAGCGAAACAGGGCCTACACCGAATGGGTTCAGGCTGCGTTAGAACAACTCGATGATAGCCTGGTGATTGGTTTCAATAAGATGCCACTGCTTGATATTTATTTCGCGGCGGATCCTTGCTTCATGGAGAAGGCGACAAAGCAGCGTGGCTTTTACTACAAATTTACTTCGCGCTACAGACACTTCAAAGAATATGAAGAGGCAGTGTTTGCAGCTTCGCAGCTCACCGAAGTGTTAATCCTGTCTCCCCATCAGCGCACAGCATTTGAGAGATATTACCCTGAATGCGGGTCTCGTCTTCATCAAGTACCCCCTGGAATTTCAGCAGACAGAAAAGTGGCTGTAATTGATAAAAAAATGGCAGTCGAATTGCGCGCTGAGCTGGGCCTAGCAGTGAATACAAAACTGCTTTTGCAGGTGGGTTCGGGTTTTCGAGTTAAGGGTGTGGATAGGGCGCTCAAGGCATTAGCGGCTCTGTCGAAGTCAGAGCTCGAGCACTGCCATTATCTGCTTATCGGGCAGGACAACCCCGCCCGTTATATAAGGCTCGCTAAGAAGTTAGGCGTCGCCGATCAGTTCACTGTTCTAAGCGGTAGAGACGACATACCTAGATTCTTAGCAGCAGCGGATCTGTTGCTGCATCCTGCCTATTCTGAGAGTGCGGGATATACGCTGTTAGAGGCGACGATAGCTGGGCTGCCAGTGCTCACTACTGCCACATGTGGCTATGCTTTTCATATTGAACAGGCCAATTCCGGGCTAGTATGCAGTGAGCCCTTTGATCAAGCGCAGTTGAATAGTAATTTAGCAAAAATGTTAGAGGAGCTGGAAACCGCAACTTGGTCGCAGAATGGTCTGGAATATGGCAAGCAAGAAGAGCTATATTCACAGGCTTCAGCCGTGGCAGACTTTGTCGACGAGTTTTTGGCCAGAGAAGCCTAGGATGCAGGATATGGAATATCTGAGTAAGGACTTTGCTAAGGATCTTCCTCCAGGCGATTCGTTCCAGGAATTGCAGTCGATGAAAGGCAAGGTCTATCGGGATGTGCAGGGCAGAAAGACTCTGCAATTTGCGCTAGGTGGAAAGAGTTACTTCATTAAGAACCATTTCGGAGTTGGTTGGAGAGAGATTTTTAAGAATCTTGTCCAACTGCGTATGCCAATTCTTGGTGCCGAGAATGAATGGCGCGCAATCAGCAAATTGAAATCTCTAGGTTTGGCGACGATGACGTCTGTGGCCTACGGCAGCAGAGGCTGGAACCCAGCCCGAAGGCAATCCCTTATTGTTACAGAAGACCTTGCCGACACTATCAGCCTCGAAGACTACTGTAAGAAATGGGAAAAGAATCCTCCGGATTTCTTATTGAAACAGAAGCTTCTAAGTAAGCTCGCTACCATCAGTAGAGATCTACATCGAGGAGGAGTCTGCCACAGAGACTACTATCTTTGTCATTTTCTAATGCCGAAAGGCTGCCTTGATGCCGGATCGGAGCAGACGTTTGAGCTATTTGTAATCGATTTACACCGAGCCCTGATTAAAAATCCACTGGGCATGCGTTGGATAATCAAAGATGTAAGCGGCCTGTTCTATTCAGCAATGGATATAGGGTTAACGCAGCGAGATTGTTTTCGGTTTATTAAAATCTATGACGACACGAATTTGCGTGATGCGTTAGCACACAACGGTGAATTTTGGAGTTCGGTGAATACTCGCGCAATGGCAATGCGTAAGAAATTAGGCCCGACGAGTTAATGCTATGACTGTATTTTCAAGTACAGAGCTTGTCGCCATGGGTCGCCACATACCCACACCTTTCAGCATTAATGTTGAGTCAGAAAACGGTGCAATAGATTTAGAAATTAATTCCTTATTGCGAACTGTTCCCGGTAAGAGATTAGTAGCTCTCGCTACTTGGCAGGATCGCACCGTCATCGTAAAAATATTTATTAGCAGTAGTCGCTGGAAGCGCAGCATGCTGAAAGATATGGCGGGCATCAATAGGCTGAAGAAGGCAGGTATTCCATGCCCGAATATTCTTCTGCAGACAATGACTACAGACAACAAGGCAGGAGTGCTGATAATTGAATATCTGCGCGAGGGAGTTAGTCTGGCGACGTTGATTGATGAAGCCAAGAGTGCAGAGGACAAAACCGAAATACTAAAGATGGGAGTGAAGGCGGTAGCCGATTGTCATCAGGCTGGGCTCTGGCAGAATGATATACATCTAGACAACTTCATGCTCTGCGCCGGTATTGTCTATGTACTGGATGGTGCTGATATTAAGAGTAAGGAGGGTAGTCTGGATACTGATACTCGCCTAAAGAATTTTGCGATGTTCCTCGCGCAGTTTCCTGTGTCTCAGGATGAGCATTGGCGGGGGCTATTCGATCTATACAGCAAACATGCGCCAGAACTTGCCGTGAATTATGCTGCAGGCTTCGGCAAAGAAATAGTAAAAGCACGGCGAAAGCGGCTCAAGACCTATGAGCGAAAGCTAACTCGATCTACTACTGCCAATCGCTGTGAGCAAGGATCGAATTTTTTCTACATCTACGATAGATCGATACATTCCCCAGATCTAGATCGTTTTGTTGCCGACCCGGACAGTTTCATTAATGGTCAGGAATTATTGAAAGATGGTAATTCATCTACTGTCGCAATTGTCAAAATCAACGAGCGTAACTATGTGCTGAAGCGGTACAATATTAAGAGTTTCTGGCATGGCCTCTCTAGGGCATTTCGTCCAAGTCGTGCGCACCATTCTTGGCGTAATGCGGCTATTCTTGAAATGCTCGGTGTTGCTACAGCGCATCCGTTTCTCTATTTGGAGGAGCGTGTATTCTGGTTATTCCGTAAGCGAGCCTATTTTCTCTGTGAGTATATTGAGGGACATGATCTGGGAACGGCCTGGGAGAATCAGGAGCTTGAGAATAGAGAGAGTGAAATAGTAGGGCTGTTCAGAAGCCTATTTAAAACAATGGCTGACTATCGGATTAGCCATGGCGACATGAAGGCAACGAATTTCTTGCTTAAAGAGAAGAAAATCTTTGTTCTGGACCTAGATGCGATGACACGGAACGCGTCTAAGGAAAGCTTCGCAGCGAAATTCAGCAAAGACTTAGAACGATTTCGAAAGAACTGGGTGGGCACCTCAATGGAGCCCGAAGTAGAATCGCTGCTAGCAGATGCAGCAAAGTATTAATCTGGCTTAATCTATGGCGGTCATTACATTAGGCTTATCGGGTGCAATCGGGCACGATCCCGCCGCAGCACTCTTCGTAGACGGAGAGCTGGCTGCTGCTGTGGAGGAAGAGCGACTTATCCGACGTAGGCATGCCTATGATCAGACACCTTATCTATCTGCGCGACGCTGCATGCAGATCGCCCGCATAAACCCTGCGGACATCGATCAGGTGGCCATCCCCTTTGCACCGATCAGCCTGTTTACCAAAGCTCGCTGGCACTATGCCTATAGACATTGGTATGCCCCAGATAGGGCGGTCGATAGCCTGCTGAATGGGAATAGGCGCTATCGAAGATACCTTATCGAGCTGAAGGGGTTATTGGAGAAACTTCATATACCCGCCGGCAAAGTGAAGATTGTGCCAGTAGAGCATCAGCTCGCCCATGCAAGTAGTGCCTACCATCTAGACGAGCGGGAAGGAAAAACCGCAATATTCTGCAATGATTCGAAGGGTGAGTATTCGAATATTTTTCTCGGTTACGGCGAGAATGGCAAGATAGTAAAAGTGAAAGAATTCTATAACCCCGATTCACTTTGTGGCATGTACGCGGCGCTCACCGACTACCTTGGTTTCGAAATTCTCAAAGGGGAGGTTAAAGTAATGGGCATCGCCCCTTTCGGTGATGCTTCCAAGTACGACCTTTCTCCTCTTGCAAAATTCAATGGTAAGAAGTTCAAGGTAGATAATACCTTGATAGGAACTGTTGGAATACGCCGCTACAAGGCCAAATCTAAGGGTCACTACTTCAGTCAGAAGCTTGTAGACATGCTAGGTCCCCGGCGGGTAGGTAATCTCGTCGACGACCCTTATGTACACTATGCAGCGGCAATACAGAAACTCTATGAGGACCTCTCCGTCGAATTGATTCGGCACTATCTGTCAGATGTTATCGAGGAAACAGGACTGCTCGCTATCGCCGGCACAGGATCGATGAATATTCGCTTGAATCAACGGTTAGCGAATCTACCGGAAGTTAAAGAGTTAATGGTCCATCCCGCATGTAGCGATGCAGGTACCGCGATCGGTGCTGCCAGTTTTGCTGTGCGTCAATCCGGGACAAAGATTAAACCGGTCACACATATGTTTCATGGTCCTTCCTACACTGCTGCTCAGTGTATAGAAGCGTGCAAATCCCACCGGGACAAACCACTGTGGGAAATATTGGAGGCGCCCTATGAAAAAGCTGCACAAATTCTAGCAGATGGGCATCTACTTGCTTGGTATAAAGGCAGATTGGAATTTGGTACTAGGGCTTTGGGAAATAGAAGCATATTGGCGAATCCTAATTTCCCAGAGGTGGTGGAGAAAATTAATCACCAAGTTAAATTTAGGGAAGCTTGGCAGCCCTATTCAGTATGTGCGTTGGATAGCGTGGCAGAGGAGTTCATCCCTGGAGAGCAGCACGACAAATATATGTGCCGTGCTGTAACTGCCAGCGATAGCTGGGCAAAAAAATATCCCGCAATCGTTCACGTCGACAATAGCACCGAAACACAAATTGTCGATGCGGATAGCAATCCAAATTTGCATGAACTACTACTTAACTTTCAGAAAGAAACAGGTCACGGCATGCTGATTAATGCGCGTCTAAATCGTCCAGGGGAAGCCTTGGTGTGCTCGCCAGAAGATGCAATTAATATGTTTCTGGGTACAGATTTGGATTATCTAATCATGGAAGGTGTTTTGATTACAAAGCGAGTGCTATCGGACGAATGGTAAAACAATATCGTTAGGAAAAACTATTCTATCCGTTCGAAAATCGCAAAATGCCGTGTCTCGGGGTTGGGAAAATATGTAAGCAATTGTAGTTTATCTGCGATGCTGTCTTTCTCTAATAGGTTCTTCATTTCGAATGTAAGCTCTGCAACGATCGTGTCGCCTACTTCGCTCGATAGAATCTCCTCTTCGCTTAGATTTCTGTTTATTAGGTCGTAGTCTTCTACCTTGCCACTGAAATAGGCGACAGCATGGTTGTTCGTTACAAGTCCTGCAGAATCTTTAGTGTTCTCGGCAATCCATTCTATCGAATCCTCAACATAGGATTTTGATTCCCCAAAGCTATAGTATGAGTCAATAGCGCAGTAGCTAAAAAAGATTGCAAAGATTATCGGCACGCTTCTTCTACCAGATGCCTTCGCGCTCTCCAATAAACTAAGAACAACTATAGGAACTAACAAGACTAACAAGATACACATTAGCATCGCGTAACGAGCAGATAAGTATCGAGTAACTATAATGAAGCCGAGCAGTATTAGAAAATTAATACAAAGATAGAACGTTACAGGTACAGCGACTTCCCTGTTAATTCGAAGACGATTCCTAAAAAATCCAACGGTCAGAACAATCAGGTAGGGGCCGCCTATGCCAGAAAATAAGTTGGCAAATAGGATTGAAATCATGCCGGCGAGTAAAAATAATTCTATGTATTCACGAGAAAATGTTGCTGCATATTCAGAAAATAGTAGTGAGCCTAGTAACGCCCTCTCTCCATCATTCAGTGTAAAGTTTCCAGAAATGAAGGGTTCGTAAATAGAAGCAAACTGAATAAAGAGCTGCGCGACGTTCAACCCCATCAGAGCGAGGAAAAGTAATAGGCCAACCGAGAGAGATAGGGCCACCGCATACAATCTAAGAAGGAGTGCTTTACGGGCACTGGATTCGAGGCGTCTATTAAATAGTAGGGCTAGTGGGACGAATACCAGATAGGCAAGTGCCTCTGCGCGAAATGCCGCAGCTAAGAGCAAGTACGCGCAAAAACAAATTGCAGGGCGTAGTGATTGTGTCTTTACGTAGAGCAGGTATTGCCAGAGTGCCGTAAGAGAAAGCGCCCAGAATCCGATGTCGCGAATTAGAAGTTCACGGTATTCGTTTAACTGTGGGTAGACCAGAATGCAGATCGCGGAGATAGCCAGCAGAGGCTTGGAATCGTTGATCTCTTTTACAATGCTGAGGAAAGCGTAAATTAGGATGGCATAGAATAACGCGTTAACGAACAAGCCAGCAGAGAACACATCGAGACCAGTTAGTGACACTATACCAATCAGGATCGAGTATGTTGCCCAGGAATAATGTTGATAAGCGGCGACGATTCCATCGGCTAGGAAAATCTCGGCAGTGCGCGCGTAGGTATACGCATCCGAGTTAGGGATGTCCTGCAGGAGTAGGGTGAAAATAGATAGCACTAGGCTCGCCGCTACTGCGATCCATCTGATGTCCTGTTGTCGCCAATCTAGATTCATGTGTACGTATTTCATTTGTTCTGTTTTCAACTGTCTGCGTTTCAACTTAGAGATTAGTAAGGTCTCGCGGAAGGCCCAGCAGCTTGTGTCTTAAATCGTTTGTGCAGCCAGAGATATTGATCGGGCTGTTTTCTTATCGCCTGTTCCACTAATTCGTTGGTGGTGCGGGCATCTGTTTCGGCGTCGCCGCTTGGAAAGTCTTCTAGTGCAGGGGCGAAGTCGAGATGATACCCCGAGTTATCTTCATTGCGATAATGGCTATAGAACAATACAGCAGAGTCATTTACTTTGGCGAATCGCGCTGTAGCGGTAATAGTCGCAGCCTCAACTCCGAAAAAGGGGACGAACACTGAGTGTTTAGCTCCGTAATCCTGATCTGGAGCGTACCAGAGAATCCGGCCTTCTTTGAGGCTGCGCATGGCACCACGGACGTCTTTTCTGTCATAAACATGGCGAAAATGGCGAATGCGGCCATTGAACATAGCCGCTTGAAATAATGGATTTTTGTTTGGACGATAGGTCACATCCATATCCCCAACTAGGTTGAACAAAAAACCACCCATTTCTAAGCTAGAGAAATGAGCGCACAACAACAATACGCCTTGCCCCCGATCGATAGCGGCCTGAAGATTTTCTAATCCAGTCACGGTTGTGCGCGATCGAAAGTCTTCTGGATTCCGAAACCAAGAGATCGCTACCTCAATAAGTCCGATGCCATTGGACCGGAAGGTCTTCCTTACCAGTTGTTTGTGTTCTTCCTTAGATAGCCCTGGAAAGCAAAGTCGGAGATTAACCTCACAGATATGCCTCCTCGACCTCGCAAAATAATAACTGAGTAACCCTAGGCTTCGCCCGATATGAATCTGGACTGGATACGGCAGATGGGCCGCTAGCCACATGGAAGACAGGCCAATCCATGTTGGCCAGTAACGTGGCGCTATGAATTGGCTTAGGGGTGTTCTTATTTGAGAGTCTTCAGCCACGAGTTATGCCAACGAGCACCTGAATGGATGCTGGGAGAATAAGGAGATTAATAAGTTTATCGCTCTTGCTGGCGCGAATTGTAGCAGAAGCCTAGAAATAACAGCACTTTGAGAGGCTTTGATTGGTGAAATGTAAATATCGCGAGTAAAATCCCACTGCTAAGCAATAATTAGCAGTTAATAAGATGTGAATACCCACTTTCCGGTGAAAATGCAGTGCCTTGCCTCAAAGTGGCATTATTCCTGTATTTAGCCCATGTGATATGATCAGCCGCCATAAAAAGCAGTAACTCTTGTTATAACTTTGCAGCCTTCGAATACAGGAAACCTCTGATGAAACTTGAGATGCCACCCTTTCAGCAAGCCAAGCTATTGGTTATTGGTGATGTCATGTTGGATAGATACTGGCATGGTGCTGCCTCGCGGATCTCACCGGAGGCGCCAGTACCGGTTGTTCAGGTTGGCAACCAGGAAGACCGACCGGGTGGAGCCGGAAACGTGGCGCTGAATATTGCTGCTCTGGGTGCTGCTGCTACGCTTATTGGTGTAGTCGGTAAGGATGACAATGCGCAGGATTTGGAATCTCGTCTTACCGCTGCGGGAGTCTACTGCGAATTCTTGAAATCACAAGACAAGCCGACGATCACCAAACTAAGAATTATCAGCCAGCATCAACAATTAATCCGTCTCGATTTCGAAGAAAAATTTGATGAGCAAGACGTCGCCGATTTGCAATCACTCGCAACTTCACTTCTTCCAAGCGCACAGGTACTTGTGCTCTCAGATTATGCGAAGGGCGCACTGCAAGATGTAGCTGCCTTAATCAAATCGGCTAGAGAACAAAACATTCCAATTATCGTCGATCCAAAAGGAATCGACTTTGAAAAGTACCGTGGCGCAACTTTGATAACGCCGAATTTTAGTGAATTCGAATCAGTGGTTGGACCTTGCGCGAACGAAGAGGAACTTGTCAGAAAGGGGCTGAAGTTGATGAGCGACCTTGAATTGCAGGCCATACTCATCACACGCGGTGAACATGGTATGACCTTACTACGCCCTGACTCAGAGGAATTACACTTACCTGCACGGGCACGAGAAGTATTCGATGTAACGGGAGCAGGCGATACAGTTATCTCTGTACTCGCTTCAGCATTGGCGGCAGGGGATGGTCTTGCTGATGCAACAGCTATTGCGAACCTTGCGGCAGGATTGGTCGTGGGCAAATTGGGAACTGCGGCAATAAGCGGGCCTGAATTGCGTAGAGCGATATTGGCTGAACAAAATTCCGGTATGGGTGTTATGACGGCAGAACAACTTAGTATCGCCGTGCATGATGCAAAGGCTCACGGAGAAAAAATTGTATTTACCAATGGCTGTTTCGATATTATTCACGCTGGCCATGTTGGTTACCTGAGTGAAGCGAAAAAGCTTGGAGACAGACTCGTCGTAGCAATCAATTCAGACGACTCTGTTGCACGACTCAAAGGGGCAGGTCGCCCAATCAATCCTGTTGAGCGCAGAATGGCAGTACTCGATGGTCTGGAGGCGGTAGATTGGGTCGTAAACTTTGAAGACGATACACCGGAGGCGCTACTAAAGTCTCTACAACCGGATATTCTTGTTAAGGGTGGGGATTACTCATTAGAGCAGGTTGTCGGCGGCGCATATGTTCTTTCTTATGGCGGCGAAGTTAAAGCATTAGATTTTCTCGACGACTGCTCAACCTCAGCCATAGTAGAAAAAATGAAGGACTCTGGTTAAAAAAATCTGCGACAGTAATAAGTGGTTATTTAACGGCTTCTACGTTCTCCTGCAGGTGCTGTGGATTAATTGTTCCAACGATCACGCTAGTAACGCCTTCTTTATCTAGTGCGAAACGCAAATTCCTTTTAGTAAAATTAGTGCCTGCCTGGTCATCTTTCGTATTGGGGTCTATACAATCGTGTCCGCTATTCAGTGCCTTCTTAACAAGTATCCCTTTCTCGAGCGCGAGCGCATGATCGATCACAACTTTGTCATCTTGCATCGACGGATTGTAGGTCACCATTACCAAGTCGAGTAGCTCTGCTGCCTTCATTCCCCCTTCCAGGGTCTTGGTAGACATGCCTATGGCTTTTATTAGCCCTTTTTCTTTGAGTCGCAGAAGGGTCTCCGGACAATCACTGGACTCGAGAATCTTACAATCGCTTCCATCGGAATGAATCAGGACAATGTCGAGGTAGTCAGTACCAATATTTCTGAGGCTACGTTCGATACTTCGTTGAGTGTGTTCTGCTGAAAAATCGTAATGAGATTTTCCTGCGGTAAACTCTTCTCCGACCTTACTGCAAATTATCCAATCTTGACGATCTCGCAGGAGACGTCCTAAGCGTTGTTCGCTGCTGCCGTATGCGGGTGCAGTGTCGAGGAAATTGATTCCTAGCTCTTTGGCCTGGGCAATCAAAGCAGATACCTCTTCATCGGAAGGAAGCGCGAAGCCGCTGGGATATTTCACGGCTTGATTGCGGCCAATCTTGACCGTACCCAAGCCTAGACAGGAAATCTCAATGCCGGTTTTTCCCAGTTTTCTTTTTTCCAAACTCATTCGTATCTAATCCCAGCGTGAAGTGGCGAGCTTTGCGGGCTCTAGTACAGTTCTCAAGTCCTGCTCTGTCAGAGTGTTGGTTGGAATAATTCCGTTAGTTGCTAAATGCTTAGTAATGTTATCGGCCAAGTTCGGTGTAAGAGTTAGTTTAGTGGGCCATGCAACCAACACATTACTCTCCTCGATAAAATAAGCATCTTCTGGGCGGTAGTTGTTGTTTACATTGGCTTCCGCACGGTCAATGGAGAAGCAGTGGAATTGCGTTGCCTCGAAATCTATCCAAGGAAATAAAGTTGTTAAAAGTTTTTGAGCGGAGTGGACCTGTACATCGGCATCTTTCCCCACGCCGGATTCAGCAATCTCACCACCGAGATACCAAACAGTTTCTCCATTGGCATCGGTATGGGATGTAATAGTTAGTTTCGGCGTTAGGCTAAAGCTATCCCCTATGCAATGAACGAAAACCGAAGGAAGATTTTTCGCCTTCACATAGACCATGTTCAATGGTCGTAATTGTGACTTTGGTTCTCGCAGGTTCGCATCATCGATAAGTTGCTGATTGCCCTTGCCGGCACTAAAAATGAATCTTTGTGCCTCTATAGTAAAGTGTGTGTTCTTATCATGAAAAGAGATAGCGTTGACCAATCCGGAATCATTGCGCTCGAACGTATAGCTCCCAGGATTTATTTTAAATATCCACTCACGCTGCTTCTCGAACAGCACTTCTAGTAGGGAATTTGTATCTACTACAAAGTCAGGAAGCTTGTAGAGAGTGCCTTCGACAGTCGCAGCCTTGAAGAAATCTGGGTAGTCTTTCTTATCTATGGCTGAAACACGACCGCTAAGGCTTTTGCTTCCAAGGAAAGTTTTAAGCTTCGAGCGAAATCCGGAGTCGGACCACATATAGTAATGATCACTAAGTACGCGACACCCTCTAAGATCGATCTCGGCATCGCCGGATAGGCAGCTGCGCCAGCGAGCAGGCATATCAGATATGATGTTTGCCGCTCCGCTAAGCGCCCCATTCAACGCATATTTGAGACCACCATGAATGATGCCCTGTGAGGCGAGCGTTTGGCCGCAGCCGAGCTTGCCTGTTTCTAATAGTATGGCGTTATAGCCTTGATTGCGTAAGCTGTTGAGCAACCAAAGGCCCGCAATTCCACCGCCAAATATGACGATGTCGGTTGAATAGCTTGATGTCATTCGTTACCTTAGCTCGTTGCTGTAGTTGATGCGTGGGATGTGAGTATAGGGTCTGTATTCGGGTAGACTGCAAGACTCAAATTATATCGGCATAAGGGACGATTTCCCAATTACTTCCCAACCGTTGCGGCAAACTAAATTACTAGGCTGAGTCTTTATGCACCGATTTATCTACAGTGTCATTTTCTATCTTGCACTGCCTGTAATTCTGATCCGTTTGCTTGTTCGATCTCTGAAAGCCCCAGCTTATAGAAAACGGATTGGCGAGCGCTTTGCTTTACAGGCGATGCCTAAGGGGTTTGATAGAAATAAACTTACACTGTGGATTCATGCCGTTTCGGTGGGTGAGACGGCGGCATCCGCGCCGCTGGTGGCTGAACTTCAACATCTCTATCCGGAAGCTCAGATTGTTATGACAAGCATGACTCCGACCGGATCAGATAGAGTTCGCATGCTCTTCGGCGAGTCAGTTCTGCACGCCTACGTCCCTTACGATCTGCCGGGTGCCTGTAATCGTTTCCTTGATAAATATAGGCCTAGTCTTCTAATTTTGATGGAGACAGAGCTATGGCCCAATTTGATACATTCTTGTCATCAAAGAGACGTAAAACTATTGTTGGCGAATGGGCGCTTGTCGGAAAAATCAGCTACCGGTTATGGTCGTTTCCCGAAATTTACGCGAAACCTTCTTGAGAAGATCGATAGAATAGCTGCCCAGGCTTCCCCTGATGCACAGCGATTTATCGATCTTGGTGTTAATCCAGAAAAGATAGAAGTTACAGGTAGCTTGAAATTCTTAGTTGACGTGCAGGGGAAAGAAAAACAGGCATATTTTTCTGCTATCGCTAGCAACGCACGACCTATCCTTGTTGCGGCGAGCACGCGCGAGGGTGAGGAAGAAAAAGTGTTATCCGCCTTTAAGGATTGTCTTGCTGAAATCCCTTCACTACTCCTCATTTTGATTCCACGCCATCCTGAGCGATTTGCAGGAGTAGCCAAATTAAGCGAAAACGAAGGATACACTACAGCAAAGCGCAGTAATGGCGAGGTAGTAACGCCTAGTACGCAAGTTGTAGTAGGCGACAGTATGGGCGAAATGTTGGATTACTACAGTGTTGCAACACTTGCCTTTGTTGGTGGAAGCCTTGTAGATACCGGATGTCAGAATGTTCTAGAGCCGGCGGCATTGGGTATTCCAATTCTAGTGGGGCCTTCGCAGTACAACTTTGCAACAATTTGCAAACAACTGGAACATGCCGGTAGCCTAAAAACTATTAGGAACGAAATGGAATTGGCGCAGAGTCTTTGCTCATTACTAGCAGACGAGCAGGCGCGGAAGGAAATGGGTGAGCGCGGCAAGCGGTTGGTAAGAGAGAACCAAAACGCTTTGCCTGCCCTAATGAAGCTAGTTATACCGCTTATCTAAAGACTCCAATAATATTTTCTATTCGAATTGGCGTGTTAGATTTTCGGCAGAATCGGACGTCACACGAACATTGTCTTCGATGCGAATGCCCCCGCAGGGATAAAGGTCATCGACTATATTCCAGTTTATCAATCTGCCTCGATCTGAACCCCGTTCTTCCTCCAGTATAACTGGAATGAAGTACAGACCCGGTTCTACAGTAAAAACCATATCGGTTTCCATCACTCGTGTATTTCTCAGGGCTGGAGAGTTTTCCGGTGGAGATAATATTGTTCCGTTAATGTCGGCTTGATGTCCGCCTACATCATGTACCTGAATGCCTAACAAATGTCCCACGCCATGAGGCATGAACAGTTGCGGAATATTAAGTTCGATTAAATCTGTTACGTCACCTGTACAGATTTTGTGATCAACTAGAATCTGAGCAATCCCCGCTAATGTTGATGTATGTAGCGATTGATAGGTTTTTCCAGGTTTCACTTCATTGACTAATGTCAGCTCTAAGGACTCCATTGCAGTTACCAGAGACTGAAAACAGGGATGACAATTATCATTAACTGAAGTGCGCGTAATGTCTGATCCATAGCCTTTGATGCGACAACCTGCATCGATCAATAGAACCTGATTTTGATCCAGAGCTGCTTTTCGTTTGAACTGGTAATGCAGTATTGCCGCCTTCTCATTGAGCGCTACGATATTGGTATAGGGGCATTCGTCTTCTAGGTTTTTAGTGGCTTGTAGAAAGGCCATGTGAATATCATATTCACTGCCACCCCCTAAGAAACATGTTTTAGCAGCGGCATGGCCAAGTAGCGCAAGTCGATTAGCAACACGCAATTGCTCTAGCTCGTAATCTGTTTTAATAGCCCGCGCATAATCCAAGTACGCTAGTAGTCTTTTTGGGTTAATGCCTGGTTTGTCTATGCCCAGAGAGACGCCGATGTCCCCATGCCCACCTATATAGGCAAGCTTAGATAAGGAATATTTGTTCAGTTCGGCAGAAAGTTCGTTGAGATTGCTTAGTTTGATGATGGAGAGGGCTTCCTCCCACTCGGACTCAACGTCTATGTTCTGTTCGTACCAGAAATCGTTGGGCACAATCTGAAAGTAGATCGGCTTCTCACCGGGGCGAAAGTAGATGAACTGATTTGGTCGATTCACCGGTATCCAGTGCAGCAGGTGGCCGTAAGCTTGAAATGATACCCCCCGATCATCACCATAATAATGTTGTTCTGAGCCGCTATGCACTAATATCGCTGTCAGCGGCGTGCCTTCATTGGCGACATGCTGAAGCGCCTCGGTATAGGTGCGACTGAGGGTGGCTATGTGTTTGGCATAATTGTCTATGGTCAAGTCCGTGCCTCTGCGTGCTGTTTAATGTAGTGAGTTGGAATTATACTGTGGATTGACTGCGAACAGACAGAGGTCGTTTTCACGATCTTTAGGGAGAAAAAGATGCTACACGCAATGTTTATGTTGGTAATTCTAACGACAGTGATAATGGTGCTCACTGCCCGAGTGCGAATTGGGTCTGTACGCAGTGGCGAGGTGCCACAGAACTACTACAGCCTAATGGATGGGCATGACATTCCGGATTTTGTCGCTAAGACAACGCGTAACTTCAATAATCTATTCGAAGTCCCAACACTATTCTATGCAGGTGGTGCGGTCTATTTGGCATTGGATCAGACCGGACAATTACCGGTAATCAGTGCGTGGGTATTTGTCGCGGCGCGAGTGATACACAGCATAATCCATTTGAGTTACAACAACGTACTGCACAGGCTTGTTATTTTCGCCATCGGGAATCTTTCTGTTCTGGTTATGTGGCTAGGTATAGTCAATGCTGCTGGTTAGTGGTGGTAATAGGGCTTCGTGCAACAAAAAATGAGGAGATAAAATGTCTGACGTAGCAGTTTATGTGATTGCGAATCTGGTGGTTAAAGATGCGAATGAGTACCGGAATTACGAGAAAGGATTCTTTCCAATATTGAAAAAATTTGGAGGAGAGTTAGTTACTTTTGATGATAACCATGAGAATTTCGAAGGAGAATCTCCGCTTGAAGGCCGAGTTATTGTTTTGAAATTCCCATCAGAGGAGCTAGCCAAAAAGTGGTACGCCGATGAAGAATATCAGACTCTTTCGGAATTTCGCCGAGCTGGCACCACGTTGAAGAGCATGACAATGGTTCGTGGCTTACCGGCTAGGACATAGAACTTAGATTCATTCACCTAATCGTAGTCGTTCGTTCTACGACGCGGTGTAAGTGAAATAGAAAAGATGTTAAACGGGGAGCAGTAGTTATGATTCGATCAACCACACCAACATTGCAGGGTAAGGAAATTACTGACTACTTAGGAGTTGTCGTGGGAGAGGCAATTCTTGGTGCCAACATATTCAAGGATATTTTCGGAGCAGTGCGCGACATAGTGGGTGGTCGTGCTGGTGCCTATGAAGAAGAAATGGGCCGCGCTCGGGATATCGCGTTTATGGAGCTGGAAGATGAGGCGAGGGCGTTGGGGGCAAATGCCATAGTGGGCATAGACTTAGATTATGAAGTTATCGGGTCGAAAGGCGGCATGATGATGGTAAGCGTAAGCGGCACGGCAGTACGAATAAAGTAAATTGAATAGATAGTTGATTGGCGAGATTACAGATGCTGTTCTAGACTTAGTGAGAACCTACTGCGCAGTTAAGGACAACGCCAGTGCTCTATTCTGCATTTCATCACAAGCCTCTTATTCTATGTGAATCACTAAAATTCTTTCTAGAAAGAACGCGCCCGAATGCGCGAAAAGAATTTGAATCGCTGACACAGTCACTTTTTGAGAGGCCCACTCTTGATCGTGAAAATCAGATCGCCTATCTGCTTAGGCAACCAGCAAACACTATTCGCGATCTCCTCGCTAAGAATCGGCTACACAATTGTAGGTTCGAGCAGAGAAGAAATAGAGCAGAGCGAGCCTTGTCGGTTAAACGCTACTGCGATAATTTCAAAATACCGCAGCATGATGATTATTTAGATCTTATCCAAAAAGACCAGCGTTCCCGCGTTATCGTCTCATTCCATTGTGGGGATTTTCTGTACGGGTCCGCAAGCCTGCTCAATCTTGATAGAAACAAGCGAAAAAAGTATGTGTTAAGCCTGAATCGCAGTAGCAGCGCGTTCTATGCGAATCTGGCTGCAGGCTTTAGCCACGAATTTTCAGCCACCGAGCATGAATTACTACATGGTGAAACTGACTCCTCGCAGCTCTCTCAGATACTCCGAGCGGGTAATGCATCGATTCTACTTTTTTGCGATGTTCCGCCGGGTCTTAATGAAACTATCGAAGTTAATTTCCTGAATAGGCGTGCCTGGTTTTCCATCGGGCCTGCAATTTTAGCACTTGTGAATAGGGTGCCACTATTGCCCTTGATCAACTATTCGATAGGACGATCGAGTTATCTACGCCTAGGCACCCAGATAGAGCCGATACTTCTGCCTTCGGAGACGCTGCGTTGCGGAGCAGAAAGAATTACACAGATCTTGATATCGTTCTTCGAATCGATATTCCTGAAACATCCTGAACAATGGAGGTTTCTTTCTTTGTTGCCATGCTATTTCTCTGAACTAAATTCTGAGTAAGAGCCTCCTATCGAGAGGCTAGCAATATTATCGATAGGAAGTGAGAGGGATTTTTGAATGAGTGCGCGAGTAGATGAAGGGCCTGTTACACAGCTTATCCAAAGCTTATGCAAATATAATGATGGAGATAATTTTAGTCGGGAGATGCCTCTAAGTGACCTGAACTTGGATTCTTTGGATCTGATAGAGAGTCTTTTCGAGTTAGAGAATTTTTACGAGAAAACGCTGAGTCACACTGAACTAGCATCCTTGGTTACGGTAGAAGATTTAGCAAAAGTTTTCTGTCCGCCTTCTATATAACTGCAAAATGAACCTGATGACCGTACAGGATTCAAGCTATCTATTACGTGATAAAGCGATCGCTCATAAAATATTGGGGCCATCAGCTGTGCCTGTCATTACATTGAAAGCTTACTTCAAGCTGCAACTAAGTTTATGGGTGACCCTGCTGGCTATAGCAACGTATCTATTAACTAAAACTCACTATAAGGAGACCGTAACAGCTAGAGGAATTCTAGAGCCAATCCATGGTATTCAGGAAATTGTCTCTCCTATTGCAGCAAGAGTAGAAAAACTATATGTGAGCCAAGGCGAAAGTGTTGAAAGTGGCGACATACTTGCCTCGCTTTCCACTGGGATCTATAACGATCAGGGCGATTCGGTTGTGCAGGAAAACATACAGCAACTGCGAATTGATAGAGAGCTACTACTTAGCAAACTTCAGGTTCAACAACTGGCGCAGCAGCAGTCTAAGCAATGGAGCGGGCTGGCAGTCGCGAATGTTCGTAGCAGTAAGTCGAGTCTTGAGGAGGAAGCAGAATTACTGTCAGCTAGGACAGAATTGAGTGATCGCAATCTACAAGCAGTTTCGACATTGCTTAGATCCGGGAACAGCTCAACCCGAGAATTCGCTCAACATTATCAGAGCCACCTAGAACTTCTCGGTCGTAATCAGACTCTTGCCCAGAGATTGTTGCAGTACGACTATGAATTGAATTCGCTAAAAAATTCGGAATTACTCGCCGAGTACGATTCCCAAGAGGCGAGTCTGCGGATCCAACGAGAATTGCATGTAATTGACGAAAAAATTACGACCTTAGGAAATCAGGCTCAATTTACCGTAGTAGCAGAAAGTCCAGGCGTAGTAGCGGAACTAGTCATAGGAAGAGGTAAGTCAGTACTGCCGAATCAGCCCCTGTTCTTCATCAATCCGACTAATACAGAATTACAGGCAATACTCTACGTGCCTGCAGCGGTGCAGGCAAAGCTGGTAGTAGGTCAGTCCGTTCTGCTTCGGTACGATGCATTCGACTTTAGGCTCTACGGAAGGCACGAGGCTACAGTGACCGCCATTGGTAAGGCAAGGCTGGACCCGAGGGAAAGTATGTTGCCGATCCTAGGCCTCAATGAGCCTGTATTCAGAGTAATCGTAGACCTGCATGAATCTGTAATACAGGCGGATTCTCTCTACCGACTGCAGAGTGGAGCGACGCTTATTGCAGATTTCGTGCTCTCCGAAATGTCACTGCTGCAGTTCATCTTCAGGCCTATTCTTGGTCTACAGGGTAAGGTGACATGAGAGATTTATTCTGGCGCCGCAATACATTACCTATGATATACCAGACTGAAATGGCTGAATGCGGATTAGCCTGTCTAGCGATGATAGCAAACTACTATGGCAAGTTTTCAGATATGCGTACTTTGCGAGGAAGTCTCGGTATGCCAGCCGGTGGCGCATCTGTAAAACATTTGTTGGAGGCTGCCCTGCAGCTAGATTTTCAAGGAAGAGCCCTCAAACTCGATCTTAATGACATTAGTCTATTAAGTGTTCCGGTGATTCTGCACTGGGATACGGACCATTTTGTAGTGCTAAAGAAAATTACGAGGATGTCACTCGTTATTCATGATCCTGCGGTGGGCATACGAAAATACAGTTTGTCTGAGTTAGATCATCATTTCACAGGAATAGCGATTGAGTTTTCTCCAACAGTTTCATTCGCGCGAGAAGTGCCAACAAAGGAATATTCATTAAGGGAGCTGTTCAAGGCAGCTCCTGGTTTTCGTCAAGCAATAGGTCAGGTCTTCTTCCTTTCAATCTTGCTACAGGTACTGTCGTTAATCTTCCCGCTCTATCTTCAACTAGTGATAGATCAAGGGCTTAGTAAGGGGGATATGGACATTATTTTTCTTGTCGCATTACTTTTCCTGTTAGTCATTATCGCCAGGACATGCGTTAGCTATTTCAGAGGGGTGGTGTTACTGCAATTCTCTAGTCAATTGGGCTTTCAAATCGTGAGTAATACTTTTACTCATCTGCTTAGGCTGCCCTTAACGTACTTCGAGCGTAGAGAGATGGGGGATATCATTTCCCGTTTCTCTTCACTTGATAACATTAAGCAGCTCGTTACTCAGGAAATGATCACGGTTGTAGTTGACGGACTCTTTTCTCTCCTCACATTCATCCTGTTAGTTCTTTACAGCCCTATCTTGGCATCTGTCGCAGCGTTTTTTGTAGTTGTATTAGCCATCATTCGTATTCTGGCTATATCTAGAGAAAAAATGTATCGACAAGAAGTTCTGCAGACAGGAGCGAAGCAGCAGACGCGATTCATGGAGAATATTCGCTGCATAGCAGTAACTAAAAACTATGGAATAGAGTATGACCGCCTATCGGAGTGGCAGAATTACTATGCCCATTTTATAAATTCGAGCTATAGACTTGGACATCTTCAATTATCCCTAAGCTCTCTACACAGTTTCTTGTTTGGCATAGATCACGTCGCGACGATTTATCTAGGATCATTGGCAATATTTGATGGTCAATTGACGATAGGCCAGTTAATGAGCTTCGTTTTTCTGAAGCAAAATTTCTCAGGATCAGTGGCAGCAATGCTTCCAAAATTCGCGGAAATTCGACTCTTAAAATTGGAGCTGGACCGAGTATCGGATATTGTTTTCGAAGAACCGGAAAAGAATTTGGAAAATACCGGACTGCTCGAACCTCGAATCTCGGGAAATATTCAGGCGCAGGAATTAGCCTTCAGTTACTCATCTGTACAGCCGGAACTGTTTAGCAGTCTTAGCTTTAGCATCGAAACGGGCGAATGTTTTGCGATATTTGGGAACTCAGGGTGCGGGAAATCAACACTCTTGAAAATATTGCTAGGTTTGGCTGCGCCTTCTTCTGGTTCGGTTTGTATGGATGGACGTTCGATTACCGATCTAGGAGTGCGTCATTACCGTTCACAAGTTGCAGCCGTGCTCCATGGAGACGGTTTGTTGTCCGGATCTCTTGCGTACAACGTGAATCTAGATATGGAGCCACTAAATTCAGAGCGTTTAGAACAGGCGTGTCGAATCAGTTGTATCTCTGATGATATCAGCCAACTACCCATGGGCCTTAATACTCAAGTCGGTGAGATGGGAGTAGCTCTCTCCGCTGGGCAGGTGCAACGCATTCTACTTGCAAGGGCGCTCTATCGACATCCCAAAATACTAGTACTGGACGAAGCCTTATCTCATCTAAGCACCCCACTTGCGCGGCAAATAATTACCGGTATTCGAAATACTAAAGCCACTCTCATTTTGGTAACACATAACGTGGATCTTATAGACATCGCTGATCGCTCGTTGGAATTAGGTGTGCAAGGGACTATCGGGAATTGATCACTCGAATGATGGAGCTCGGAGCGAAGGTGGGGAGAGTTGATAGATGGTCATGAGAAGCTTAATGGCTGGCGAAACGTATTTCGCTATCATAAAACAGAAGACTTTCAGTACCGGGTTTTTCGATGATGCCTGTAAAGAGTTCTATTGTAGGCGTCTTCTAGTTTGCCAAAATGCCTTCCGTGTAGAGCTCCATGCGTATGTTCTGATGGAGAAAGAGATATTTCTGCTATTCACACCACTAACACCTTCAGGGTTTGATTCCTTCGCTACGTTTCTTAATAGCAGCTACAGTAGATACTACGCGATTCGTTTTTCACGTAGCGTCTTAGCTTGGCGGAATGATCCGCTTGTTTGTCGGTTGCCAGGTGACAAGCTAGTTCTTGATTGTCAGAAATTTGTTGAGCGTTACGCAATGGGCAATAGCCGCGAAAGTCACCCCGGCGAGTACGGCTATTCAAGCTACTGCGCGAACGCATTTACACATAAGCCAAGATTTTTAAGGCATCATCGAGTGATTCATCAACTCGTAACTAATGAAGTTAATGGCCTGCAACGATACAGAGATTTTGTCGCAAAGCCCTTTCGTGAGGAGTACGAGAGGTTCTTGCAGAGTCGGCTCCTCTATGGACAGCCCCTAATACAGCAAGATCGTGCATCTCGGCTCGAGAATAGTAGGGCTTTGGCCGATATAGAGAAAAGGGATATACTATCTACAATTACATGATGGTATAGGGGCTTCTGAAGGAAGTTGTTGAGGGAAGACGACTCGGCAACGAAGGTGCCATGTTAACTATTATCAGGCTTCTTCAATTTTCTGAATCTCACTAGAATAGAGCAAAGATGAGCAAGTCACAGAAATCGAACTTTTATCCATTCTATGACCCCTATAGCGAAAGCGGTGCGCTAGGCTATGGACGCAAGTCGTGTATTTCACTCGGTTTTGGTGTTGGTTATGGGCTGCTCCAATATTACTCTCTGCCGGACAAGATGGTTTTCCTTAGCGAGAATTGCTGGATACTCGCTCTGATAATTTCAACGTCATCTTTTGCGCTTTATGTTGCCACGGATGTTTTTCGAAACAATCTTAACGCGATGCGTCAAATCGAAGGTGACTATGCTAGCAGCTTGAAAGTTGTTGATGAGTGGATGAGCGACAAATGGTTGCTGTTAGCGGGATTTGCGTTTGGAGCAGCAAACACTACCGTGGGACATCTGCTAGGTGTGCCATCAGCTTTCTTTGAGTCGACTTCTTCTTTGATAATGGTCTATTTTGGATTCTTCTTAGGCGGATTTGCTAGCGGCATGGGTCTTCTAGCAATAACCGCTGTGATAGCGCTCTATTTAAAGTTTGCTCCTAGTCTTCAGTACACTTTGAACCCTAACGATCCCGATGGTAATGGCGGTATCAAGAAGCTTGGTGATTCGCTGTGGTTCTTCGGTGGCTTAATCGGAGTTGTTGGCCTTCTGGTGAGCATACATATGTTCGGCGTTTCTTGGACGTTTATGCACAAGCAGTATGTTCAATTCGTCTTTTTGTTCTGGGTCTCGCTACCTTATATTCTTGCTGTGTCTATAGTGTTGATACCTGGTCTCGCTGTAAGGCGACAAGTTTCCTACTTTAAATTCTATAAATCTGAGCAGCTCAAGAAAGAGAAGATAGAATTATATTCGAGCTATAAGCAGTTCGAATCTAAAGAAGATGAAGAGATCATCTCGGAAAAGAAGGAGCTTGGGGAGAAGTTAGAGCAGATTCAGAACGAACTAGACACACTCAAGAAGATGCGTAACTCGCATATCGATGGAAAGAGCTCGGACTAATCGAGCTCTCCCACCTCACTACTATCTTCTATTCATAGTTCTCGATGCTAGGACAGGCGCAGAACAAATTCCTATCACCGTAGACGTTATCAATGCGGTTTACACTCGGCCAATACTTGTTGGAAGCAACTACACCTTCTGGTTGATTAGGGTAGGCACCCTGCATTTTACTGTAAGGCCTATCCCAGCTCTCATCCATCATGTCGGCGAGGGTATGAGGTGCATTCTTCAATGGATTGTTCTCAGCATCGATGGTACCCGATTCAACATCCGCGATTTCTTTGCGAATCTGAATTAGCGCGTCAATGAATCTATCTAGTTCCTGCTTCGACTCACTCTCGGTTGGCTCTATCATAAGTGTTCCAGCGACTGGAAACGACATAGTTGGCGCGTGGAAACCGAAATCCATAAGCCGTTTGGCGACATCTTCCTCGCTGATACCGGAGCTGAGTTTTAGTGGGCGTAGATCGATAATGCACTCATGAGCAACCATACCGTTGCGACCGGTATAGAGCACAGGGTAATGCCCGGCTAATCTGGTAGCGATATAGTTCGCACTGAGGATTGCGACCTGAGTCGCCTTTAGCAGTCCCTCGGCGCCCATCATAGCAATGTACATCCAGGATATTGGCAGAATTCCAGAGCTGCCCCAGGGTGCTGCAGAGACTGCGCTATTATTGGCTTGTGGCCCATTCAGCTTAATCAGGGAATGGTTCGCCACGTGCGGCGCAAGGTGCGACTTGACACCGATTGGGCCCATTCCAGGACCGCCGCCACCATGTGGAATACAGAATGTTTTGTGGAGGTTTACGTGCGAGACATCGGCTCCGATATCAGCTGGTTTTGCTACGCCAACCTGCGCATTGAGATTGGCGCCGTCCATATACACTTGTCCGCCATGATCATGAACGATCTGGCAGATTTCTTTCACGGCCTCCTCATATACTCCATGGGTGGAAGGATAGGTAATCATCAACGCGGCGAGATTGTCAGTATTCGCTTCTGCCTTACTACGCAGATCTTCAACATCGATATTGCCATCATCATCGCAGGCGACTAGTACAACCTTCATGCCAATCATCTGTGCGCTGGCGGGATTGGTGCCATGCGCCGAACTAGGTATTAAGCATACATCTCGAGCGCTCTCACCGATGCTTACCAGATACTTCTTGATAGCAAGTAGACCGGCGTATTCCCCTTGAGCGCCCGAATTTGGCTGCATACTTACAGCATCGAATCCGGTAATCACCTCTAGCATTTTTTCTAAGCCAGAGATCATCTCTTGGTAGCCTGCCATTTGCTCTATTGGTGTAAACGGATGTGGTTTAGCAAATTCAGGCCAGCTAATCGGGGCCATCTCAGCAGCAGCGTTAAGCTTCATCGTGCAAGAGCCTAATGCGATCATCGAATGAGTAAGCGAAATATCCTTGTCTTCGAGCCTCTTCAAATAACGCATCATCTCAGTTTCGCTGTGATAGTTATTGAAGTTGTGATGTTGTAAGTATTCGCTGTGGCGAATCAAGTTATCTGGAATAACTGCTGCTTTCTCGCCACTTACAATTTTCTCGTCAATATGTGCAGTCGAAAGTTTCTGTGCGGCATCACCGAGAATGACTTCCCAAATATTTTCAACATCTGTTCTAGAAGAACATTCGTCTAGACTTATGCCAATAGATTTGTCTTGTTCGATCCTATCGATACGCAAGTTTATTTTATTCACTTTCGCGCGAGCCAAAATAGCATCTAAATCTTTCGCATCAATTTTAAGAGTAAGAGTGTCGAAGAAATTTTTGTTCACTAATTCAATGCCGGCGCTCTGTAATCCACTAGCTAGGATAGAAGTTAGTCGATGAATGCGCAGCGCAATATTCTTGAGCCCCTTGGGGCCATGATACATAGCATACAGAGCAGAAATATTTGCTAACAATACCTGCGCAGTACAAATATTACTGTTCGCCTTCTCGCGGCGTATGTGTTGCTCGCGAGTTTGTAGTGCCATACGGAATGCTTGACGCTCGCGCTTGTCAACGGAGACGCCAATGATACGGCCAGGAACTGCGCGCTTGTAGTTTTCTTTGGTGGCGAAGTAGGCAGCATGCGGGCCGCCGTATCCCATCGGCACACCGAAGCGCTGCGTAGTTCCGGTGACGACATCCGCCCCCATTTCTCCAGGCGGCTTTAAGAGAGTAAGGCTCATCAAGTCTGCCGCGACTATGGCGATCGCATTGTGCTCATGGAGTTGGCTTATGATCTCGGTGAGATCTCGTGCTTCACCGGTAACCGCGGGATACTGAAAAATTGCACCAAATAACTCGGGCAGATCGGCATCAGCGATATCACCTATAACTAATTCAAAGCCGAAACATTCAGCTCGAGTCTTTATGACATCGATGGTCTGTGGAAAACAATGTTGATCAACAAAAAACTTATTGGCTTTTCGATTCTTGCTTACGCGCTTCGCCAACGACATAGCTTCCGCGGCAGCAGTAGCTTCATCAAGTAGCGAAGCATTTGCCAAATCCATTGCGGTGAGGTCTAGAGTCATTTGTTGAAAATTGAGAAGACATTCCAAACGACCTTGTGAAATTTCAGGTTGGTAAGGTGTATATGCTGTATACCAGCCAGGATTTTCCAATACGTTGCGCAATATTACATTCGGCGTAAAAGTATCGTAATAGCCAAGCCCAATAAATGATTTTGCTGTGCTGTTCTGCTCGGCAATTGCTTTTAGTTTAGTGAGTGCCGCGTTTTCAGTAAGCGGGTCATCCAATTCCAGAGCACCTTTCAGTGCAATCGATTCGGGTACGGTATTGGCAATAAGATCATCTAGCGATTCTAGATTCAGTGCCTGCAGCATTTGCTCTATTTGATCTTTGTTCGGACCAATGTGCCGATCAATAAACTCGCCGTTATACTGCAGAGCATCGAGAGATGGAGCTGAGTCGTTCTGTGCGGAATCGGGATTAGTCGCCGGACTGGATTGAGTTTGCATTGCTGTCCTTTCAGAAAACATAATTCATCTGTGATATTAATTCGTGACGTAACAGTTGAAGAGTATATCGGTAGGCTGGAGTTGAAGAAGGTTATGCACCTATTTCGTTCAGCTGGTTAACCTTCTTCGCAGTGATTCGAGTAAGCGTCAGCATCCATAAGCTCATCTAGCTCTAATTCATCGCTGAGCTTAATCTTATAAAACCAACCATCGTCGTAAGGGACAGCGTTAACTGTTTCCGGCGCTTCAGAGAGCGTGTCGTTGGTAGCGATAATTTCACCAGATACAGGGCTATACACGTCCGATGCTGCCTTGACGGATTCTACAACCGCTATTTCGTCTTTCGCGTGAACTGTAGCACCCACTTCGGGGAGTTCTACGAAGACGATATCACCTAAGGCATCCTGCGCATGATTGCTTATGCCTACAGTTGCAGTGCCATCTTCGTCGAGTCGAACCCATTCATGAGTGGCGGCGTATTTAAGATTGTCTGGATATGTACTCACTAGGTTTTCCTCATTTAATCGGTGCTGGTTTTAACTCTACCAAGTAGCTGAATTGCCGTAAGTTAGTAGAACTAATGTATGGGTGAAGCTTCAATCATCTACTCGAAAACCTTCTTTCCGAAGCGAACGAAGTTTGGTGTTACTAATCGTACGTTGGTCAGGGTGCCGCGAATATCTACCTGGCAGGCGCCACTATCCAATGGGATTCTAGCTAATGCGATTGAATGCTTCAATGTGGGAGAAAAGCTGCCACTTGTAATCACGCCTTCGCCATTTTCACAGAGAACTTTTTGGCCCTCTCGTAGTACGCCCCGCTGTTCCAGAACGAGCCCGGTAAGAATAGGCAGTTTGCCGGCCTGTTGCTCTGCCAAGTGCGCCGTGACAGCCTCTCGGCCAATAAATGCACGGTCCTCCGGTTGCCAGGCAATTGTCTGTTTCATATTGGCGGCGATGGGTGACGTAGTCTCATCCATGTCGTGGCCATAGAGATTCATTCCCGCTTCCAAGCGTAAGGTATCTCTTGCACCCAATCCTACGGGCTTGACGCCAACTGCTAGTAGTTTGTCCCAAATCGCTGGGGCCTCTTCATTTGGCAGAATAAGTTCTAAACCCTTCTCCCCGGTGTAGCCAGTGCGAGCTATGAACCAGTCGCCGGATTCGAAGCCGCGAAAATTTTTCAGCTCTTTGCTTGTCGCAGCGCGCTCGCCATCAAGTATCGAACAGACCTTCTCGATTGCCTCGGGGCCATGAACCGCTAGGATCGCCAACTGTGGCTGTTCTTCAATGCTGACATCGAAGTCGCCTGCATGAGTGCGTATCCAGGCCAAGTCTTTGTCGCGGGTAGCGCAGTTGACCACTACGCGATAGCCAAAACTCATGCGATAGACGATCAAGTCATCAACAACGCCCCCCTCGTCATTTAGCATGCCGCTGTACAGTGCCCGTCCAATTTGATCTAACTTGGCAACATCGTTCGCCAGTAGATAACGCAGAAATGCCTCGGCCTCATTGCCAGACACATCGACCACTGTCATATGTGATACGTCGAAGATGCCCGCCTGGTTTCGTACCAGATTATGTTCTTCTATCTGGGAGCCATAATTTATGGGCATATCCCAGCCGGCAAAATCGACCATCTTGGCGCCGGAATCGAGATGTTTCTGATATAACGAGGTTTGCTGGCCCATTAAATTACACGTCCGAGTGGGAGAAAAAGGAGGCGTCATTTTACCCACAGCACGCGTCTTTTAATAGGAGAACCTGCGGAGTTTTAGCGCTCTATCTTGAGGCGAGCTACGGACGGGGAATCTTGCTAGGAATCGCTGTTAAGGCTGCCAGGCATAACTAAACTTGGCGAATATTGTGCGGTTGGTTTTCTCAATAGAATCGTAGGTGTCGTTCTGAAAACCGGCATCGGAATAGCCGATAAAGAAACGGGTGGCAGCGCTGAATCTATAGCTATAGAGAAGTTGTGTAGTGAGTTGCTTGGTGCGTGCCTGGACTGGCGAGAGATACAAGTCTTGGTTGCGCTTATTGTCGGTGTATTGAAGAGTGAAACGAAGAAAGCTGCGTGCGCTAAATTGATACGTCGTTTTTAAGTCAGTGAGGTTCGCAGTAAATAGTCTGCCACCGTCTACATCGAATTGCTGCAGGGTATGCTCAAGGTCCAGTTCCAGATGCTTGCCCCAGCGATAATTGATGCTGGGCCCGAAGCGCTTTGATCGACCGAGGCGGGTATTGGCAAAATCGACAATGTCCTCAACTCGAATCAGCGTACTGAGGCGCAAGTTTGCTCGAGGAGTAAATCCGACTTGGATCTGATTAAATTGCTCATCGAAATATTTGCCATTCCAGTAGGTCTCGCTCCCACCAAATAGGCCATTGAGAAACGATTGCTGAGGGCCGTTCATATTGACGAATACCTCAAATTCCTCTTCCAGCTGCAGACCAGATTGATCTTCTGTCCTGTCATAGTCCAGTGCCACTCGGATGCGGTTGAAGAAGTCGTCAGACTCGCCCCACCAAGTATGTCCGACGGTTGCGACGACAAATTTGAAATCCACTCGATTGACGAAGCCCACGTCAGCGCGAAAATCTTCGCCCATGTCGGTATAGCCCAAGCGCCAGTCCCAACGCCTGTCGTTGTGTCGGTACTCTAGTCGGTGGCTGCTATCGCTCATGCTGCTTGCCTGCCCATAGCGCCCTTGAATGAGCGACGAATAGTCAGAGCTGGAGTGCATGCTCTGGATCGAGATCACATCCCGGTCACTGGGTCTCAATACTGCATCGATGCTGCTTACGGTATTGGCATAGCCATCATCAGCGCGGCGGTCGGTGATCAACGCGCCTATGGTGGAATTCTCGAAGATATCGAATCGATAACGACCGATCGCTACTTTAGATTCGACATCGCCAAGAGAGGCGACACTGGAACCTAAGCTGCGAGGGATTAGAAAGCTAGTATTCGCATCGTTGGCAGTTAATAGAGCATAAGTATGACCAGCGCTCTTGCCGGTGAGCTTTACGCCATAGTCTGGATCGGAGATGTTTCGCGTGTGGACCAGGCGCTCGAATGTATCGAAATAATCTGCTCCGTCTAGGAAGAAGGTTCGACGTTCTGGAAAGAACAGGCTGAACGTGTTGTTGATATCAAGCTGAGCACTATCGGCCTCGACCTGAGAGAAGTCCGGATTCAGAGTTGCGTTGAGGTACAAGTCTTGAGAAATACCCCAGCGTACATCGAGGCTGGCTTCTGGATCGATACTCTCTCTATCCCAGTTTCCCAGAGCCGGGTTTCTGTTTTCTACCGCAGAGGAGGTTAGTGTTGGAATAACTTCCAAGTTTCTGCTCCGGGTTAGGTTAGCAAAGCCGTCGGCCTTACTAATCTGGCAGATATAACAGGAAATGTTTCTGTCCTGCGGATTGTTGGCGATTCGTGTCCCTCGATCTCGCGGATAGAATCTCACTAAGTCGATGCCCCATGTCTGATTGCTCTCGCTAGGGGTGAAACGCAGTTGTTTCATCGGAATCGCCATTTCTACGACATAGCCATCCTCGTTAATCTGTCCGGCACTATCCCAGATAGCATTCCAAGATTCGTCTTCATCATCATTAACATCATCTTGAATAGCGTCAGCCTGCACGCCGAACGGATTGGCAAAGAATTCAAAGGCGCGCCGTTCATCGTTGAAGGTGTCGAGAATAATAGCGACGTAGTCATCGTTCCACATCGAATCTCGGTCTCTATAGAAGGCTCGTATTTGGTCAGGCTCAGGGTCCAGTGCGATAAAAGCGACGTACAATACCTCGCCGTCTTCCATGAGCAAGGCCTCGGCCTCTACTTCAGCAGGAACGTTGTTATTCGGATTGGTTTCTATGTTGACGGAGATGCGCGTGGCCTGACTCCACTCCCCTTGACTGATTTCGCCATCGATACGCGGTTCGGTATTCACTCTGGGGATGGAATAGTTGCTTGCTGACTGAGCTTGAAGTTTGGATACGGGGAATCCCACAAACACGAGAGTAAGCATGACAAGGCTCGTGCAGAGCTTAACGCTGGGGTATGAGGAAAGTTTCATTTCTACTGCTCAATCACTCATTCGGCCATGTTGTGAGATAGCTGGCTCTATTATTCTTAGTTGGCCCTTACTAGTGGGCTGTGCCTGCGCGGTGAAGCGGGGCTAGATTATTACATTTGATGCGGGGAAAGGGAAAAGGGATACAGCCCAAAGCGATCTTTGCAGTAGTCAAAACGCCAGCAGTTAAGCTATGGACAAAAAAGCGGGAAGTCTTTCGACTCCCCGCTGCTTTTACTGTGCTTACAGTTCGGAAATAGCTTCAAGTACGTCTTCGAAAGGAGGTCTGTCTTGATATCTCTCTTCAGCAAACTTGGCTTTAATAACGCCATTTGGGTCGATCAGAAATATTCCGGGATAGGGTATGCCATATATCCGGTGTCCTGGTTCGTAGTCCAAATTGCGAATCCCAAAGGCATTCACATGGGTGACTTCTTCATCGTGAAGAAGAGGAAATTGAATGTCCTGATCTTCTTGCACCGTCTTCAATGTCTCCACTGAATCGTAGGTTAGGGCGACAACACTGATGCCCATAGCTTCTATTTGATCACTGATTTCGGTCAGCTGCACGAGCTGAGCTTTACAGTATGGTCACCAGTCAAAAGAGCGGCTCATCATAAAGAGCATGCCCTTTTCGCCTTTTAAGTCGTCGAATGACTGAACATTGCCATCCTGATCTTGTGCCGAGATTTCCGGAATCGATGCGCCTACAGGGAAGTCTGGAGCCCAGACAAAGTCCTGCGCCATCGAAATTTGGAAACTTCCCAGCAACATCAGGGCAAGCAAGAATCTGCTCATCACTGTGGCGCGTGGTTGGTTTTTCGGATTCATGACTACCTCACGGGTTTCTAACAAAAATTTCTGCCCTGAGCCTCGCCTTACGGGAGTCAAAGCATTACTAACAATACCCGATTCGAGCGGGTTTTATTGCAAGATAAATTAATTTCTTAATTATTAGTGTCCTGCTTTTGTGGCTGCGCACCAAAATTGGGCCACAGAAGTAATATAGCGCTGCACGTGCAGCAACACAGAGATAATTTAGGTTTGATACCTAGTCTTGATCGATGCCAGCGAGGAATCTCTCGCCACGTGGCAGATAGTTGTTGTCACTATCGAGGGAGAATACAACGGAGTTTGAACGTCCAATGATCTCTTCTCTGGGTATAAAGCTATAGACGCGACTGTCCGCGCTGTTATCGCGATTGTCTCCAAGCACGAAATACTGATCTTCAGGGACCACCGTAGGGCCGTAGCTGCGAGCTGTCCGGCTTACAAATCGATTGGATAAGCGTGCCTGATGGGCCTTATCGGGGAGTTCTTCTAGGATGATAATAGCTTCATCATCTCTGGACAGAACTTCATAGCTTGCCGCCTCGCCATTGATTACCAGGGCGTTGTTTTGCATGTAAACGGTGTCGCCAGGCAAGCCCACAATGCGCTTAACTAGGCGCTTATCCGCCTTCTTGGAGTCGATTATGACCACATCGCCGCGATTTGGATCGGAAAGCTCCGCCAGGGAGATCTCGGTAAAGGGTATCTTCACGTCATAGGCAAGTTTGTTCACCCAGACCTTGTCGCCATCGAGCAGCGATGGCTGCATAGAAGCGCCGGAGATTGAACTTAAGTCAGCTATCGCACTTTTGAAAAAGACGATGCAGAACAGTAAAAGGAAGAATTGCTTATTCTCTTTCCAAAACAGACTGAGGTTACTGCCGAGACGTTCGGAAATACTGACTTTATTTAGATCATTCATCACTTCTACACCTTTTGAGCCCTCTAAATTAGCCTAGGTCTTCTAGACATGTCAATTCGCTTGAGGCAGCTGGAGGTAGAGCGGTGATGAGCTTAGAGTTCGAATGTTGTGGCTCTGCCAGTCACCAGACAGTCGGTGCTGTCACTGCGACTATTGCAAAGGCGTAGGGTCTTCACTAACCTGTATGCCCGTACAGTGAATTGCTTACCCAAATTCATCATGGCATTGACGCAGTTTCATCCAGCTTCCCGCGATTGGTTTATCGCCCAGTTTGGTGAGCCTACACAGGCTCAGGCCGAGGCTTGGCCCGCTATTAAGTCTGGGCGCCATACACTTATTTCGGCTCCAACCGGCAGTGGTAAAACCCTCGCCGCGTTCTATGCTGCTATCGATGATTTGTTAGTAAGAGGGCTGAAGCGTCAGCTTAATCCCGGGGTGCAGATCCTCTATGTCTCGCCACTGAAAGCCCTAAGTAACGATATTCATAAGAACTTAGAAACGCCTCTTAAAGGCATCGCCGAAAACTTGCAGAAGAGCGGGCAGGGACCGGTTGATATCAGGGTTGCTGTTCGCACGGGCGATACCCCAGCGAGTGAGCGGCAAAAGATGGCTAAGAAGCCGCCACATATATTGGTTACTACGCCGGAATCACTCTATCTGCTGCTGACCAGTGCAAGTGGGCGCGCAATGTTGGCAAACGTATCTACATTAATAGTAGACGAGATACATGCCCTGCTTGGCGACAAGCGGGGCTCGCACTTAGCCCTTTCTATCGAGCGACTACAAAGACTGGTGCTTAAGAATTCAGGACAGCGATTACAGCGTATTGGTCTCTCCGCAACACAGCGGCCTATAGAGATGGTTGCCAAGTACCTAGTCGGTAACAACAACTATGACGAGGAAAGTCTCGACTGCAAGATCGTTGATGCAGGCTTCCGTCGACAGATGGATATTTGTCTGGAAGTGCCTGGTTCTCCCCTATCGGCTTTGATGAGTAACGAGGTTTGGGAAGAACTCTATAAGCGTCTGATTGAATTAATTTCTACTCATCAGACAACATTAGTTTTTGTGAATACTAGGCGGCTCTCCGAACGCTTGGCATTAGCTCTATCTGAGCGCCTAGGTGAAAATGCGGTGTGTTCCCATCACGGCAGCATGAGTAAAGAGTTGCGATTTGACGCCGAGCAACGTTTGAAAGCGGGGCAACTGAAAGTGTTGGTAGCTACTGCTTCTATGGAATTGGGCATCGACATCGGCTCTGTAGACTTGGTTGTACAGTTTTCTTCTCCCAAAAGCATAGCGACATTTTTACAGCGCGTTGGCCGCAGTGGCCACTCAATACACGGCACGCCTAAGGGCATTCTTTTCCCGCTGACACGGGACGACCTAGTTGAAAGCGCTGCATTGCTTCACAGCATCCGTGAGGGGCAATTGGATTGCATAGTTATGCCTGAGAAGCCCTTGGATATTCTCTCGCAGCAGATCGTTGCGGAAGTTTCATCGCAAACTCACGATCAAGCAGGCCAGACAGGTGAACTCTTCGATCAACAGGAAGGTGGTTGGAGCGTGGATGAGCTGTTTGAACTCTTTCATAATGCCTACCCCTTTCGAAACATGCAGAGGGAAGAATTCGATACTACCGTGCAAATGTTGGCCCAGGGATACACCAGCAGGCGTGGGCGTCGCGGAACACATTTACACTTTGATGCGATCAACAACCGACTGCGGGCGAGACGCGGTGCTAATCTTGTCGCGCTGACAAATGGCGGGGCCATCCCCGATATGTTCGACTATCAAGTTGTACTAGATCCCGAAGACATCGTAGTCGGTAGCCTTAATGAGGACTTCGCCCTTGAGGCGTTGCCAGGCGATGTTTTCACGCTGGGTACGCATAGTTGGCAGTTGTTACGGGTCGATGGATTGAAGGTTCGAGTCCGTGATGCGCAGGGCATGCAGCCGACGATACCGTTCTGGTTCGGCGAAGGTCTTGGTAGAACGAGAGAACTGTCCGAGGCTGTTTCAAACTTACGCCAAACAATAGCGGATTTGCTGATCAATGACTCTGCGAATGCGGCGGTGCAGTGGCTGGTCGATAATGCGTTCTTGCCCCGCGCAGGCGCGACGCAATTGGTGGATTATCTGCAGACAGGAATGCAGGCTCTTGGAGGAATGCCAACGCGTTCTTCGATTTTCATGGAGCGCTTCTTCGATGAGGTGGGTGATATGCATGTTGTTATTCACTCTCCCTTTGGCAGTCGTATTAATCGCGGTTGGGGGCTGGCGCTTCGAAAGCGTTTTTGTAAGTCATTTAATTTCGAACTACAGGCCGCCGCGAATGAAGACAGTATTGTTATTTCCTTAGGATCTATTCATAGCTTTCCACTCGATGATGTATTTAAGTACTTACAATCTGCAACCGTCAGAGATGTATTGGTGCAGGCATTGCTCGATGCGCCAATGTTCGAAGTTCGATGGCGCTGGAATGCAACTCGCTCGCTTGCCATCCAAAGAAACCGAAACGGTAAGCGAGTGCCTCCTCAATTTCAGCGTATGGATGCTGAAGATTTGGTAGCGCATGTGTTTCCAGATCAAATCGCTTGTGCAGAAAACATAACAGGCAGGCGCGAAGTTCCGGAACACCCGCTTATTGATCAGACGATTCATGATTGTCTGACCGAAGCCATGGATATTGAGGAACTCACAGAACTCATCGCCGATATCGAGCAGGATAAGCTGACACTAATAGCAAAAGATTTAACCGAGCCTTCTCCATTCGCGCAAGAAATTATAAATGCTAGACCTTATGCTTTTCTCGATGACGCACCGTTCGAAGAGAGGCGTACTAATGCAATTCGCAATAGGAGTTGGGCCGACCCAGGTGAGGCGAAAGATTTTAGTTTGTTAGATGAAGAGGCAATCGCGCGGGTTAGAGACGAGGCATGGCCTTACATAAGCAATGTCGAAGAGATGCATGATGGTCTCTACAGTCTTGCGTATATGAGCAAGCAGGAATTTGAGGCTAATAAAGACTATCAAGGCTGGAATCAGGTCTTGCTCGATAACGGGCGTACCCTCAGATTGTCTCAGTTATCCAATGAATTATGGATAGCGACAGAAAAACTTGGGTGCTTCATGGCGATCTATCCAGAGTTGGATGTGTTGAGAGAGTCGCCGAATATCCCAAATTTTGTGTTCGAGAAGAAGTGGGATCGGCAAGATGCGCTTCGTGAGATAGTGCGAGCGAGGCTTGAATGTTTGGGCCCCATACAAGCGCAGCAGCTTGCGACGGAGTTAGCTATCGATGTCGCCGCGATCGATCTTGCCTTAATAGCGCTCGAAGTTGAAGGATTTGCATTTCAGGGGCAATTCACTCAGGAGGCGGTTAAGCATCGTGCTAGTGAAACAGCAGTTGTCGAATGGTGCGAGAGAAGACTGCTGCAGCGAATACATAGATATACAATCGATGCGCATCGCAAGAGTATTAAGCCGGTATCGCTACAGACTTATACCAAATTTCTATTTGATGCTCATCAGTTAGTAGCCATAGCCGACCCTTCAGAAAGCTCATCATTAGAAAAAGAGCCGGCACTTGATGGTCAGACGCGCGTACAAAGCACATTGGGTTTATTAGACGGCATAGCTGCGCCAGCGGCGAGCTGGGAGGCAGATCTCTACCCAGTGAGGGTTGCCAACTATGATCCCAGTTGGCTGGATGCAATGTGTATCAGCGGTAAAATGGTGTGGGGACGATACGCCTTGCCGAATCTTTCGCAGCGCAGCAAGGGCAGACCTAAGTCCAATTCTTCCGGCCCGATCAAATCGACTCCGATATCGATTGTCAGTCGTGCCAATCTGGATATTTGGAAGGCGCTTTCTGCCGAACAGCACGAAGAGGGCGAAGTACTATTCATTAGCGAACTCGCGAAGAAAATCGAATCGGATTTAGCCGAAAATGGTGCAAGTTTCTTCGATCAAGTTCAGCAACGAACAGGCTTACTTAGGGCACAGCTCGAACAAGGTCTTGCGGAGCTTGTCTCGATGTCTAGGATTACTAGCGATAGCTTTACGGGTTTACGTGCGCTACTAACCCCAAATAAAAAGAAACCAAGCGCGCATAAAAGAAGGGGGCGTCGGGTCATGTTCGGCGTAGAAGATGCAGGCAGGTGGAGCCTTCTGGAAACAGACAAGAGTGGGCATCAAGGGAAAACTAATAACCGACATTGGGATGTTCTTGATGAGGAACAATTAGAACGGCTTATCGGTGTCTATTTACAACGTTGGGGAGTTTTATTCCGCGGTTTAATGGAGAGAGAACTGTTTGCACCCCCCTGGCGCGTCTTGCTTGCAGCGCTGCGTAAGATGGAGCTGCGTGGCACTATTCGTGGCGGGCGATTTGTTGCGGGTGTTGGTGGTGAGCAATTTGCCTTTCCCGAAACAGTGGATGCGCTGCGGGAATTTAACAAGCAAGTCACTTCTAGTAGGCGGAGATACTACAGTCTTTCAGCAGTAGATCCGCTGAATCTGTTAAACCTAATACTTCCTAATCGGAAACTCTCGAGGCTTAGCAATAACCGGGTGCTTTTTGAAGATGGTATTCCAATAGCTGTATTGGAGTCGGGTAAAGTAGTATTCCTGAGACAGACTGAAACTACGGAAGAATGGAATTTGCAGCAGGCATTGGTTAAGAAAAATTTCCCACCAAGATTGAGAAGCTATCTAGGTAGCCACTAACTACCGAATTATTTTTTTTCAAAAAAATCCCGCTATCACTAAAAGTGATAGCGGGACCCACTACTTATGGGAGCAAAGGAATCGAGAATTACTTCGACGACGCCTCTCCAATTACCCAATCAAGTATTTACGTACCTACTTAAATTAAGTAACTGGAGGCTCCCCTAATAAAATGACTATTGATGGGATCACCTCCTTTTAATGCCAGGGTAGCCAAGTATTGTTAGCAAATCCCCCCTGTTAGAACTACTAACAAAAGCCTGATGATTTTATATAACACAAATTGGATGCTGTAAAGCACCACAGTAATTAGACAGAATACAATTGCTCACCTGTTAGAGAAGAGATAATGGGATTCAGTTAGGGGGGGCTGGTTACACTAAGAACAAATTGACTCTAGTGGCTCGGCGATCTGGAATTTCTTTGTTTTCGTAGAGAGGAGGTAGGCAATTGACTGAGATAGTGTGTAGAATTGCGCGCCTGATCACATAGTGGGACGATTAATCAAGAACCACGAATTCAATTGGGTTCCCATGTAAATTAGACTAAGCATTGAAATATCGCTATAGAAGAGGCAATACGAGTAAACGGCCATGATGGAAAGAAGACGACATAAACGGGTAGAAGTAGATTTTTGGGCAAGTCTTAGCCACCCACTGCTGGGTACAATTACCTGTGATATCCAAGATATGTCCATTAGTGGTGTATCAATCAAATTGGACGAAGACCTTAAATTCTTCGTTATGATGGAGTTGGATGTGAAAATTCGCGGTGAAGGATGGGATGATTCCATGCCTGCACTACCTGTTCAGGTGACGCGAGTCGACAAGCGCGAAGTTGGTTTGCAGTTCATTGAGAGCTGTGAAGATATATGGACGCCTCCAGAGGATGATCTGGATTTTTCCGCAGACAATTCAGATGTCACGCAGCATTTTGCGAATAATGGCGAATTGGACGAATTTGGCGAGCCGGCTTAGGAGTTAACTAAGTGCTTAAGCGGCTCTGGAAGAGCCGCTTAAAAGAATACAAAGACCTGCATATAGATAGTTAGTATGACGGCGATTACCACAGAAAAGGCGATAAACCGAAGCGGATTTCCTTTAAAGCTCTGCCAAAGAGTTTTTGCCTCACCACTCGCTTTGCTCACTTCATATTCTCTTCGCAACCGCTCAGTACGTTCAATTTGATACTCATCGATTAGCTGGCGTGTAAATTCAAATCTCGCAGAATCGTGTATCCAAATAGCGGGTAATGAAATTCCCCAGTTACCTGCCGACGTTTCGAAGTAGGCAATGTCATTATTCTCCAAAAGCTCGCGTATATCCTGAGCTTCATCAATAGGAACATTGCGTAGTCTGAAAACTAATTTTGACATATTAAGTAATTTGGCCCGAGCTTTGATTAGCTTTTACGCTAGTTGCGGGCATGCTACCTTTAACCCATTGGTCGTGTAAAACGGCGAGAGCAGATACCTAGCTTAATCACTCATGTTATTCACGCAGCCGGCGTTGCTTGAGAAGTAGTAGTTATTAGTAGGAGGAGTTAGAGATGCAAGAATTAGTGAAGTCGCTTCATCGATCTTATGTGGTTTTCGTTTGTGTGTTCCTGCTTGGATTTTCACAGGCGAACGCAGACACATCAGTATGGTCGGTGCGCTCGGGTGATAACGTTGTCTATCTCGGCGGAACAGTACATTTATTGCGTCCAAGCGATTACCCGCTGCCCGATGAATTTGAGGAGGCCTATCAGGCTAGCTCTGAGTTGTACTTTGAGACAGATATCGCAGCGATGAGCGATTTATCAGTTCAAGCTCAAATGTTGCAACAACTTACTTATGCGGGTGATGAGTCCTTGAGCACTGTTCTAAGTGAAGAGGCCTACACGGCCCTCTCTGCCTACACAGCTACGGCGGGACTGCCTATAGCGATGTTGAATAAATTCAAACCGGGGCTGCTCATTAGCACGCTCCAGGTACTTGAGTTTCAGAGCATGGGGTTCACTCCTCAGGGTGTAGATGCATTCTTTCACACCCGGGCTGTCGAGGACGGGAAAGCAGAAGGGCAATTGGAGACAGTACAGGAACAAATAGGGTTTATTGCGGCAATGGGAGAGGGTAACGAGAGTGAATTTATTCTGCTTTCACTCGAAGATCTTGGAGAAACAGCTGACGTCATGGGGGGCATGATCGGTGCTTGGCGTTCGGGCGATGCAGACAATTTGTCTGAGCTATTCGTAGAAGATATGCAGGTAGAAGCGCCGGAACTTTATGACTCCTTGTTGTTACAGAGAAACCTAAAGTGGATCCCTCAGATCGATAGCATGCTGCAAGATGCGGATACAGAGTTTGTTCTGGTTGGAGCGGCTCATATAGTTGGCGAGAATGGGCTGTTAGATTTACTCTCCCAGAAGGGCTACGAAATCAATCAGTTGTAGTTCTCAGCCAGGATACAGCGAGTACGAACATAGGATAGTCGCATTTCAAGCGAAGACAAGAGCGCCTGCTCAGAGTCTTCGCGAGTTGCTGTAGTAGAGGTATTAAGAGCTGGTTTTGTGGCTAAGTACTATCTGTCTTGGACCACTGGTCGAAGTTTGGCCACTTACACCTGAAGGGATTTCTTGAACTTTGCCGCCTGACTTTAAGAATGCGTCGACGTGTTGTGCTAGATCTGCGCGATTACTTACTGCCGCGTCTTTTTTCGATTTATTTGCCATGCTTAACTTTCTCTAATTCCACAAAAGCCCGCAATTATACAGCATTTCGGCACTTTCGGCCACAGGGCGGAATGTGCCTAGTATCTACCTAGTGATTCGACTTAAGCAGATCCATGATCATGGATCTGCTTAAGTAGTTGCTGCGTGGATTGCAGTGCGATTGAGCCTAGCGGATTAGCGAGATTTCGACCCCAGCCTTTTACGAGGGCGAACATAGAAATCTGAGTAATAGTCTTCGGGAACTTCACCTACCAGCTCGTCTAAAGAAGTCTTATAGATGACCTTCATCTTAGCCAACAATTCGAGATCTAGATGGCAGCCATAGTTGCGGATAGTTTCAATATCCTCTAGTTGCTTGCGCGACACGCCTAGCAGACGCGCTCCTTCATTCATGGAGTAGCCAGCGTTTAATCGGAGTTGTCGAACATTCTTCTTTACAGCAACAGTAATTGGAGAAAATTTGGAAAATTGAACCTGATTCATAGTTTATTGCTCCATTCGACGGCGGGAATTCGATTCACTCGCCGGATGCAGCCCCTCTGCATTGGTGAAAATTGTGTAGGTGTCTTTTCTCTATCTCGAATCCCATTGAATTCGTAGTAAATAGAGTGATTTCAAGCTAACACAATGAATTTTCTATGGTAATAATTTCTTCAATGCGGTGGGATTTAGGCAAAATTTTGGAGAATCTAGTCAATAGTAAGTGGAAGTTTCAATTTAGAAATCTATATTTTTGTGCGCATCTGCCGTATCAATTTTGCAAGAGCATTTTTTAGCCAGACTTGTGAGTGCGTTTCTGTTTTGAAATTTAAATGAGATTGGGCATTTTGAATGAACGGCTGCATATTCTGCTGCATATAGCTTAGGGAGCCAGTATCTAAGATTCCTAGCAAGGTTTCTTTGTAGTCATTTAGGATTATCTCGTCGAGGAAGTAAAACCCGGTCTTACCCACTGCGCCGGCTGTCCCTACACCAGTCTGAGCGAGAGATGCAGCGCTTACGGATAGCATGCCGAGAATCTGTTCCGTGCTGAGGTTTTCTTTCTTCGCGACCATGCTTATCTGCTTCCAGATTGCATCAAAATGGGGCAATAAGTCGGCGGAATTCTTCCTCAACGAAATAGTAGATTCTCGAAGCTGTGCTGCCAGCTCTTCTACTTCCGCCATAGACAGCGGGGGCGTATCGATAGCTGTAGCTCCCTGGCGACCCATGTCATGAATCGAGAGTAGAACCTGTTCTAGAGATTCCGGATTACTATCCTCCAGAATCACATCATGTTCTTTTAAATGATGAACCAAGCGATTCATAAAAACCTGACCTCCCTTGGCGGCATCTGAGGCAATTGCAAATACCCAGACCGGGGAAAGGTGCATGGTTAAGAGGCCAGCAGCCTCTAAAGATGTACCAAGTAGCTTTCGATTCAGGAAATGCTCTTTAAGCTCTGTATCAGTTTCGAAGTCATCTAGCTGGGCAACATTATTGATCAGAAAGGCCTGAAACATGCCGAAGGTGAACCGATAACTATTGGTATTCTTTACAGCTGTTGGTAACAGCGTCTTGGTAAGTAGCAGCGTGCTTCCACCTATGAGTGAGCCGAGTGCTCGAGCTATCCGTTCGGGTAGGGAGAAGGAAAGTGCCAAATAGTGATTGAGCTTATCCAGATACGTCTCGGGACTACTCTCATCAAGCACGGATACGGGTAGTTTAGAATCTGTGTCTGCTGGATCCATTAGCGTTTTCCGGTTAGTGCGTCATAGAGTGATTCAGAAGGCCACTAACTTATTGCCAAAGTAACATCGGCGGATGGCTACCGCTATAGGATTTTGCACAGCACAGCTTTGGAAGCGGTGTCCTATACAGGGTCGTCCACTACATATATGCAGGTATCATCTGCTAGAATCGCCTCTTCACCCAGGAGAGCGAAATGTCAGAAGCAGAATCAGCAAAAGATCATGCAGAACAGACCATCACAATGAATAAGGTTGTTAACTTCCATTATCGGCTAGCCGAAGTGGGAGAAGACGGTGAGCGAGGGGATTGGCGCGAAGAGTCGCATGGAGGCTCTCCTTTAGCTTATCTACATGGCTTTCACAATGTGGTAGTGGGGCTGGAAAAAGCACTAGAAGGCAAGAAGGTGGGTGATGCGATCGAGATTACCCTGCAGCCTGATGATGCCTATGGAGATCGTCGGCCAAATTCGACACAGCGGGTGCCAATTAAGCATTTGCAGTTTCCTGGCCGAGTAAAGAAAATTTTGCCAGGCATGCCTGCAAACGTCGAAACAAATCAAGGAAAGCGTTCGGTTGTTATTCTCAAAGTTGGAAAATTTAATGCCGACGTAGATTTCAATCATCCGCTAGCAGGAAAGGTTCTCTACTACGAAGTGCAGGTGGAAGAAATTCGTGATGCAAGCGCCGAAGAAATTGCGCACGGTCATGTGCATGGAGAGGGTGGACATCAGCACTAACGGAAAGGATTAGGCGAACTCTTAGACAGTAGCGGCCTGTTTTCCGCTTACGGTCTCAAGCACCAGAGGTATGACCTTTCGATTCACGACTACCTCATAGTAAACCTCATCGCTATCTGGGTCTTCATGTACCTGTGAATCTTTCCAGATTCCGACCTTTCCCTCTCTAACAATCAAATCCTTCTTGCGGCCGTTAGCATCTGGATATTGGCCTACGTGGAATAAATACTGTTTGCCGTTAAGTTTCATGGAGACAGATTTAAGAGTGATCTCATCTTTTAGTTTCGAAAATGCCGCTTCGTCTAAGAGGATGCCATTCACATTGTAGCGAATATATTGTTGGCCCTTCTCGCCCTTGCCAGATTCACCATCTGCTATGCGTAATACGTCGATGTTGAAAAGGCTTTTTTGAATTGCTTCTCTAAGTATCCAGGAGCAGCCAGACATTCGGTCTGCATCGCCGATGGCGCCGGAAATCATAATTGACCTATCTTCATCGTAGAGGTAGCGCGGGGCTACGTCGGCATAACAGATGCCTACTCCTAATTCTAATAGGGGTAGGCCCATTTGCGTAGAGTAGCGATTGTTCGAATTTACAATCTTCAACATGTCTTTGGAATAGCCGCAGGCCCGTGTGACGGAGAACCATTCTTGCGGAGTGTGTTCGAACTCGAGAAAGCTCAAAATTATAGCGTCACCTTCGATGAACACTTTGTTGGCGCCATAAGTTTCTAGAATCTTATTTATGGGGTTGAAGAATCGCATGCTGAAATAGGAGGCTGGATTCAGACCTTTTTTTTGTAATTCATCTGTGACCGTTGTCGAGCCACGGACATCGGCCTTCATGATGGTGTGATGGCAGATGCGCTCATCGTCTTCTTCGATCTCTGTACTCGTTGGCATTAAGTAGAGGGTGCCAGCGGACTTCGATAGTTTTAGGTCTTGTTCGCTACTAAGTAGAGCAAGCCGATTAAACGCGCGATGTGCGAATCTAAAATACTTAAGCGCTTGCCGATATCGGCTAATGTCAGTTAGTAGCTTCAGGGAGTCGGCAGCGTCGGCTTTAGATACTTGGTCTTTGAGTTTGGCTTTCAGAGATTCTAGAGACTTAACTTGTTCAGGCGACAACTTGCTTCCGCCGCTGATGCTGTCCTGGAGTTTGCTAGTTGTTATGTTTCCGCTTAAGAACTGGCAGACTGTCTTTAAATCAATATGCTCCATGATTAGAGGATTCAGAGAGCGTCGCATGTAGTGTGATGAAAGCAATTGCGCTAGTATTTTCTCAGAGCGAAGCAGCTTGGAGAATTTTGCGAGAGTTCTCTCCAAATTTTTAACTTCACCGCGACGTTGCCACCAAGCGCCAAAGCCATGTTCACTTCGAATTGTCGCGAGTTGTTCCCTATTCTTCTGGGTGTCAAAGAGCGCGGAAACGGTTTCCGGAGACTCGAGCCAACTGAACTCTTCTTTGATGACTGTCTTGGTGTCTTTTGCTGGTCCAAAAAATTTCTGAGTTAGAAAAAGTCCACCCAATTCATCGTGAATCTCAGCTCCTGTAATTCCCGAGGTGTAGTCCTCGCCCATAGCTGGCAGAGGAAGCTGCTTCAGCCTCTTATTCAGAAGTATTTCAGTTTTCGTATTGAGATCTATGAATCCTTTCGCTTCGCCATTCCAGCTATAAACACAAAATTCATTTATCAAGAGTGGCAATGTACTAGGATCGGAAACCATAAGAATTGGATTGAATAACACGTCGACAATATATCGGTATTGCGACCCGAGAAACTGTTCGCGAATAGGAGCGAGTTGCCGCTCTTCAACACGTTGCAGCTGAGAAAAAATTTGTTTATTGACGTTGTATAGAATCGCGTCGTAATTTTTTTTCAGCCAAAACAAGCGCTGATCGGTGGCCAATGCTTCAGAGGAACCTTTACTTCTGAGGTCGGCTAATCGTGAGGTGACATTATCAATGTCAGAATCGAGTCGCGCCTTAGTTACTCGGAGAATAATCTTAATTGTTGCAAATTGCAGAAAGCAAATTTCGTCGGCAGTGAGATCGGTCTTAACGCGATGAATGAGAATCGTCATCATGTCTAAGTATTCGGCGCGCACCTTTTCAAAGGAGCTGGAATTATCCCAGTGTTTAGGTTTGGGAATAGCTATCTGGGAGACTAGTAGAGCCACCAGTTTTTTGATATCTGAGGAAAATTTGCTGCTGAGTTTTACATCAATATGGTAGTTGTCGATGCCTTTCGATAGTTTATCGATCGATAGCTCAACACTGCGATTTTGGTCAATCGACTCAAATAGACTAGGATTTGCCTTCGAATTCATAGTGATCAATTCTTATTCTTGGTTTTAAGAGCCCTAAATATTACCGTCAAAAACATGACTCACTTCTCAGTATTTCAAATTGGAATGGAAATAGCAGATCCAAGCCCTGTAAGTGTGAACCACGCCACATTATATAGAATGTCCTGAAATATCAGTAATTTGTAGATCTTTATTGATTCAGCAGTAGTTTAAACATGTCATATCAAGTTGTTGGGGACATGAGTCGCAATAGCCACTATATATAGTAGATCGTACCTACAGGATTCTAGCGGGCCTTATTCTGGCGCTTAGATTGCGAAGTGTTTTGTACCCAAGCCTCTGTAGGCGCCATTCAAAAAAGAGTGCAACGATACTACGTACTCCAATAAGGCTACGTTCCAATTCCAGAGAAATACGTATTTCCGCATTCTTGGGATCACTTTCGATCAAAAAGCCGTAGGCTATTTCCCCGGAGAGAAGGCTAGTGCTGATTTGTAGGCTTCGAGGCGGATCCCAACGATCGATGGAGCTCTTCGCGGACCTGTATCCTCTATCTATTTGAAGCTCTGTTCCTCTTGCCGGCGGCTCCGAATCCGTCTGCTTGACATTGTGCACACCAGGAATCCAACTAGACCAATTACGGAAGTCAGTAAGCACGCGCCAGCCACTGTCACTCATAGATGCTAGCCATGCGTCGACATCTGCCTTGGCTTCTAACGAGCTTGGGACGGCTTTGCGGGTTTCCTGCTTATTGTGAATAATTTTCATAGTGGTTCTATTGCTTCTGCATGCTGGGACAAATTCATTCTCGGCAATTTTTATCCTTAGCTAAGTTTTCAAATTAGGTACACGATTGAATCATCGGCCGATTGGTGCCAACATGAATCGGGGTCAACCTATTAGCCGCTTCTTGGTGACTAAGGGGGATGTTAATATTCAGTACTGAAATCTACAGATTTCTTAGCAGGGTGTATGCAGATGAGTGAGGAATTAGTACCAGTATTGATTGTCGCTATAGTGTTCTCGTTCGTTAGCTTCAGTGTCTATATTAAATATCGTACTGAGCAGCTAAGAAGTGGAACCGGACTCTTGCAGGATGAAAATGTCGCCCTAAAGGCAAAAACCCTGGAACTCGAAGGCCGTATTCAGGTGCTTGAGTCCATCGTTACTAACAAGAATTTTAGACTAGAAGAAGAAATCAATTCGCTATCCTGACAATTCATGAATTCATCGTTTTTCGACTGGGTTCGCACTAGAATGTTGTGATAAGGTTGTTCGACTAATATTAAGGGTCTCTGCAGCGCTGATGCCTCTCCTAGAGGGATTCAGAGCCTGCGGAACCAATAAAAAGAGAGAAGATCATGAATCAAGATGACAAGCCAGTAGATAGTTCTCGACGCGATATTCTTAAAGGTGCTTTGGGCACCGGAGCCTTGGCAGCCGGAGCTGCATCCGTGCCGGGTTTTATCTTCCCCGCGTTAGCTCAGGGCGAGCGCCTCGTTCCTTTTACTGACGTGCCTGATGCTTTCAATGTTCGCCCACCTCGACCAAACGCGACTCACTGGTTGGATACGCGCGAAATAACGACTCATTTCACAGACAACGATGATTTCTACCTGGTACAGCACTACGGTCAGCCAGAGATTGATAACGATTCCTACAAGCTGAAAGTGACAGGAATGGTAGACAATGAATTGGAGTTTTCGCTGCAAGACCTTATGGAGCGAGACAATATCGAACAGCAGGTTGGATTCGAATGTGGTGGGAATAGCCCAGGATTGTTTCACGGACTTATAGGTAATGCTCGCTGGCGCGGCGTCTCGCTTGCAAAGATTCTAGAAGAAGCGGGAATTCAAGACGGCGCCAAAGAAATTGTGTTCTTTGGTACCGATGTCCAGACCGAGACGATTCGTGAAACTGACGTCGAGAAAGCATTCGCACGAAGTCTATCCATCAGCGATGCGATGCGACCTGAGAATATGCTTGCGTTCGAAATGAATGGAGAGCCGCTGCCGTATTATCATGGCAAGCCAGTGCGTGCGTTGATACCAGGTTGGTATGGTGTGGCGAATGTAAAATGGCTAAGTCAGATTCATATTCAAGACACCCGTTACATGGGCCGCTTCATGGGCCGTGATTATGTAACGTTGAAGAAAGAAAATATTGGTGGGGTAGAACGTTGGGTTGAGAATTCTGTTACTACTATGAATCTCAAGTCTTCTATCGTTCGTGTTACAGAGATGGGTGGTCAGCATGAGATTCAAGGCTTTGTGCTCAACGATGGAACATCTATAGAAAGTGTCGAAGTTAAAGTAGACGACGGTCCTTGGGGTCGCGCTGAGATTAATCCTCGATCAACGAAATATTCTTGGAAGTTATTCCGTTATGATTGGAATGATGCCACTCCGGGAGATCACACAGTTGTGTCCCGCGTGACTGATGTTAATGGTAATGTGCAGGTGACTGCGGCAGAGCTGCCAGATAAGGTGAGCCGCTGGGAAAACTACGCTCAGTTCCCACGAACCGTGCGCATCTAATCTCTAATTTCCTCAACCTCTGCACTCGATGGATTCATACTCACTAGACAGTGGGTTGAATCTGGGGCGGGTGTCGATCTAATTTTCTGGCTGGCAAGTAAAGCCGGCCCTTTACGTCTTCGTTTTTCCGGGCAGGAAGCTGTCTGTTTCTTCCCTACCTCGCAGCAAGTTCAAGTAGAAGAAATTCTCTCGTCGATGGCTGGCTGGCGAATCGCCGCAACACAGCTAAAGAACTTCGATACTGAGCCCATGTCCGCGCTCTATCTCAAGAGCCAGCGTAAACTTTTCGATGTTCGAGACCGACTCATACAAAAAGACATAAGGGTGTCAGAAGCAGATCTAAAACCCACAGACCGTTTCCTTATGGAGCGTTTTATTACAGCGGCTGTGACGGTCGAAGGTAGCTTAGAAAAGAACGCTGGTTTTAGCGACATCAAACCTAAGGATTTGAGTGCCGCTGTATACCGACCACAACTTCGTGCGGTTTCTATCGATATTGAGACTGACTATCAAGCAAGCACTCTCTACTCGATAGCGATCTATTCGGACGATGTTTCAATAGTTTATATGGTTGGCCCAACCGAAGACTTTATTCTGGAGATAGAAAATGGCAACAAACTGGAACTCTGCCAGCTGAGTTCTGAGCGTGAAGTTATCAGCGCCTTTGTGGCCAAAATCGCAGATATAGATCCAGACGTGATCATGGGTTGGAATATTGTGAACTTCGATCTACGTTGTTTGCAGGACTTCTGTGATCGATTAAGGATGCCTTTACTGTTAGGGCGTAACAGTGAGGCTATCGGTTGGCGTAAGGCACGAGATAGTAACGATCGATACTATGCATTGTTGCCTGGTCGCGCAGTACTTGATGGTATCGAGTTAATGCGCTCAGCTACTTATCAATTCGAAAACTTTTCATTAGAGTACGTTTCGCGGCAGTTACTAGATAGAGGAAAGCTAGTAGAAGATGTTGATCAGCGTGGTGCAGAAATCACTGAGCTTTTCAGTAACGCAAAACCAGCACTAGCACGCTACAACCTCGAAGACTGCCGCTTGGTTTGGGATATTTTTCAAAAGGAGGCGCTGATTTCCTTTGCCATGGAGCGAAGCTTACTCACGGGATTAGAACTTGATCGGTATGGCGGCTCTGTGGCGGCCTTTGATTTCCTTTATCTCCCTCGGCTACATCGCAAGGGATTCGTCGCACCGTTCGTCGATCAGTCCACTGTCAGTAATGTCAGTCCAGGGGGGTATGTGATGGGCTCTGTTCCTGGCATACATCAGAACGTGATCGTTCTAGATTTCAAGAGTCTATATCCAAGTATCATACGAACTTTTCATGTAGACCCGCTGGCGCTTGCTGTTGCTGGTTCCGAAGAGAACCCGATAGAGGGCTATGACGGTGGAAAATTCTCTCGAGAGGAATTCATTCTTCCAGAATTGATCTCCACCCTGTGGGCAGCACGTGACAAGGCTAAGGCTAGTAAGAACGCAGTTTTGTCTCAGGCTATCAAAATTATTATGAATTCATTCTATGGGATCCTTGGAACGGTGGGTTGCAGATTCTTGGATTCCCGTCTAGTAAGCTCGATTACTAAACGCGGACATGAGATTTTGATTCAGAGTAAAAACTTTATCGAAGATGCAGGTTATCAAGTAATCTATGGTGATACAGATTCAGTGTTTGTTCTATTGGGTTCGGTACCGAACGAACAAGTACAAGTAATCGGTAATGATCTTACGGCGCAACTCAACGAGTGGTGGACCAAAAGGCTGAGGGAAAAGTATGACATCGACAGTTTTCTAGAGATGGAATTCGAAACGCATTTCAGTAAGTTTCTAATGCCCACTGTTAGGGGTTCAGATGCGGGAAGCAAAAAGCGCTATGCCGGGCTAGTTGTAGACAGCTACAATCCAGATAATTCGAGGTTGTTGTTTAAGGGCTTAGAATCGGTACGAAGCGATTGGTCGCCTTTGGCGCGGGAATTTCAGAAAGAGTTGTACCGGCGAATTTTCCTCGAAGAACCCTACGAAGATTATATAAAACAAGTGGTTCAACAATTGAGCGATGGAATATTTGAACAGGAATTGATTCTGCGGAAGCGTCTACGGCGGAAATTGAAGGATTATGTTAAAAATATTCCGCCTCATGCGCAGGCGGCGCGCAAAGCAGAAGATATTCGCAGAGAAAGGGGGCTGCCAAGCCTTTATCAATCAGGCGGCTGGATCGAGTACATTATGACAATTAATGGTGCTGAGCCTCGCCAGTATCGTGAATCGGCGATAGACTACGAGTTCTATATTGAAAGACAGCTAGTACCCATCGCAGATTCTATATTGGTATTCGAAGAATCCTCTATGGATAAAATACTTAACAATCAGATTGGACTCTTCTAGCCGCTGTTACGCATAGCTTAGATGGGAAAGAAGTCCAAAAATGAGCGAGAATCGAAGTTGAGGGAAAAATGACGACTAATTTAGTACTTACCGTGATTGCGGATGACAAGCCGGGCCTTGTGGAGTCGCTTTCGCAGACTATTGCTTCAAACTCAGGCAATTGGCTGGAAAGCAGCATGTCCCAATTGGCTGGAAAGTTCGCTGGCATACTGCGGGTTAGCGTGAATGATGATTGTGTAGAAAAGCTTATAGAAGAATTGAACGGGCTTTCGTCAGAGATAAAGCTCGTCATCGAAAAGGCCGCAGACGAGTCTAGCGACCAAGCTTCGCGAGTGGTTGAATTGAATTTGGTAGGTAATGACCGGCCAGGCATTATCAAGGAAATTTCTGCAGCAGTATCAGCGTTAGGAATCAATGTAGAGCGACTCAACACAGAATGCACGCCGGCTCCGATGTCATCTGATGCTCTCTTTAAGGCGAAGGCTACACTAGAGGTGCCTGAGGAAGTATCACTGGATCAGCTGCAGGAAAAGTTGGAACAGTTAGCAGACGATCTAATTGTTGAGATAGAGGTAGTAGTTCGTTAGACGCTTCGACTAATTCGTCAAGTCGAATTTGAGTCTGTCGTTATAGTCGATCATATTGGTAATTAGATTGATGCACTCCACGATTTCGGTCTCTCTTTCATTGGTAGGACCTGTTAGTTCGATTTCTCTATTGCTATATAGCAATACGAGACAGGACTTGCTCGCATCGAAGTTCTGATAGAAAAATTCAGAAAACTCATCAGAGATGGCAGAGAAAATAAGATCTAGACTTGTGCCGTTCGCAGTCTGCCGATCAAGTAGCAATCTCTCTAGTCCACTGAGCTGGCTAGATACTGCATTCTGTGTTGAACGGCTATAGGGGGATTGTATGCTCTCTACAAAATCGCCATTCAGCATTGGATACAAAGAGCGTAGTAGCAGCTCTTCTGTAAGCATCGCCGACATTGAATCCGCAAGAACTACAATAAGCTTTGTCCCCGATGTCGATTCTATGTGTTCTCTTATGCGTGGGGCCTCAGTAAGCCACAAAGATTGTAAGGCACGAAAATCTTCGACTAAAGTTTCAGCGACGACAGTAAGAAAAGCTCGCCTGCGATTGCTACTCAATTGTTCTAGTGAATAACCGATTTCTATTTCTTCTTGGCTTAGTTCTTCTACAGAGTAGAAGTCAGTAGCGGGGCGTGTGCTTGAGCCAGTCTCGTTTCCCCACAGCAAAAATTCAATGGCATGGAAGCCTAAGGTTACTTCAGACACGTCGAAGGAACCATGTTGTTCTCGCAAAGAGTCGATGTTCAGATTCACATTAATATCATGCACGATGCCACTATCAGGATAACCCTCCACATAGTCGATATATCCTGGAATTATAGGCCACGGATTTATCTGATACTGTAGTTGCATAAGAGTTAAGCTATTTTGTTCGCCGAGCAGTTGAGTGGCGAAGTATCGGTGCAGCGTAGTAAGCTCGTAGGCGCTGTGCGTATCGAGCCAAGTCTCTTTTGCGCGAAGCAGATTTTCGTTATTTGTCTGATCGATTAGCGCAGTTATGGAAGACTGTAGCTTCTCAATTTCAAGTCCTGCTTGATTGAGGTCGGCGCCTATCTGTTTCACATAATCTAGAGCTATTTCTTTAGCGGATGCGCTCAATTCAGGATTGAGTAATTCGAATGCGCTAGGAGTAGTTTGTTCTACCACCTCAATGTTCTGGGGTTCTGCAACTTCGTCGCTGCACGCAACAAGAAATGCCGTGACTAGTATGGCGATTCCCACTTTTTGAAGGCACAAACTAAAATTAGAGTATATTTGCATAAGCATTTAATAGTGGACTAGCCACGTAGCGTTAGAATTGACCAGCCTTCGGATTCTGCTTTGTCTCGCAATTGCTGATCGGGGTCTACTGCCACCGGCTTCGCTACTTCTTGCAGTAGAGGAAGGTCGTTTATGGAATCGCTGTAGAACACGGCATCCCTCAGCTTAAAACGCTGCTTCTGTTGATCTATCCAGTCATTCAACTTAGAAACCTTTCCGTCTTGATAGCAGGGAGTGCCAGAAATTTTCCCATTGTACTTGCCGTTACTAATTTGCAATTCAGTCGCTATTAGCAGATTGATATCGAACAGCTTAGCTATAGGTGCTGAAATGAACTCGTTAGTAGCAGTAATGATTATGCAGAAATCCCCTGCATCCAAGTGCTTACGCACCAGCTGCCGCCCCTTATCTAGAACTATAGGCTCTACAGAATGCTCCATGAAATCAGCGAGTAGTTGCGTTCGCTGACAACTGTCGAGCTGCATAACGGGCTCGAGTGTAAACGCGACATAGCCGTGTATGTCTAATGCGCCCTGCTTGTACTGGTCGTAGAAGTAATCGTTCTTTTCGCGATGGGCTTTCTCTTCTACTAGTCTCTTGCTGATCAAGAACTCTCCCCAAGCGTGATCACTATCGCCTTCTAGTAGCGTGTTATCCAGATCGAATAAGGCTAATTTCCCTGAACTGATCGATTGCATACTGATTATCTTCCATTTTCTTAGCGAGTATTTACTTGCTGACACGTGAGCCGTTCAAACAATTCCAGCATTATAGCCACCTCGGGGTGAATTCTGCACTGGAAGTGCTTTAGAACAGCATTTAGCGATTTGTTCGAAATGTGTTTAACACATTGATAATAAACAGAAATACTGATTTCGATCTAAGTCTGGCCATTGATCAAAAGGGAAGGTTTGTGAAACAATGGACCACTATTTTATTCATAAGGCCTGTAGCAGTGATAGATTCAGAAGGATTTCGTTCGAATGTTGGCATTGTCATCTGCAATAAACAGGGGCAGTTGCTGTGGGCGAAAAGAATAGGACAGAGTGCCTGGCAGTTTCCTCAGGGCGGGATTAAACAAAGTGAATCTGTGGAAGAGGCTTTATTCAGAGAGTTGGATGAAGAGGTTGGCTTGGTTGAGGCTGATGTACAGATTCTCCATCAAACTGAAGATTGGCTGCACTACCGCCTTCCCGAGAATTTTATCCGCCAACACAGCGATCCGCTTTGCATTGGTCAGAAACAAAAATGGTTTTTACTTAGCCTCGAAGGTGATGATAGTAGGGTCGAACTAGCTAAAACTAGAAAACCAGAGTTTGATGATTGGCGTTGGGTGAACTTTTGGTACCCGGTAGATCAAGTCATCGAGTTCAAGCGGGATGTCTATCGCAAGGCCTTACAACAATTAGAGACTCCCCTTAGTAGTTACATAGGTAGTCCTATAGCTAACTACTAATCATCTGCTGATCTACCAAGCAGAATTTCAAAAGTCAGAAGCAATAGTGAAGTGCTGCACTACTCCCGATTCGATTTTAGAACCTGGGAATCAAATTTTCATGCCGAATTGTAGTGAACGAATTTCTGAATGATAGCGAGAAGTATTGTCGCATCTTTAAAACTCCGAAGTAGGGTAAAGAATGCTCGAACGATTGCGAAGCATTGTACAAAAAGTAAATGCGGCTAGAGATTTACAGTCGGCGCTGGATATTATCGTCCATAAAGTGCGCTTGGCTTTAGATACGCAGGTCTGTTCCGTATTTCTACTCGATAAAGATATCAATGCACATGTGTTGATGGCTTCCGATGGCTTGAAAAAAGAATCGATTGGGCACGTTAGCCTAGAAGTAGGGGAGGGTCTCGTTGGCCTTGTCGCGAAACATGCCGAACCTATCAATCTGCAAGATGCTTCGCTGCATCCTAGTTTCCACTATCTTAAAGATACTGGTGAAGAGTTGTATCACTCGTTTCTTGGTGTGCCAATTATTCACCACCGATCAGTATTAGGTGTGCTTGTTGTGCAACACGAAGATCTGCGTCGCTTCGACGAAAGTGAAGAGGCATTCCTGATAACACTTTCCGCTCAGCTCTCCGGTGTAATCGCCCATGCGGAAGCGACAGGCACAGTAGAGGGTGTTAGTCCATCTGGGCAGAAAACCTCCGACACAGTATTTCCTGGTGTGTCAGGCTCTTCCGGAGTTGCTATCGGTGAGGCTGTCGTTGTTTTTCCCCATGCTGATCTCAGCCAGATACCCCAGCGTCGCACTCGAGACATCGAGAGCGAGATAGAATTCTTCAATAGTTGCCTAGAGTTAGTGCGACAGGACATGCGCAATTTGCATGAAAAATTAGCAGGGCAGGTTGCGGAAGAAGAGCGACAGCTATTCGATGTCTACGTGCGGATGTTAGATGATGCCGCGCTCGGCAATGAGATCGTCGAGAGAATACGAATGGGTTTTTGGGCGCAGGGCTCGCTCGCCTACGTAGCAAATGAACATGTCAGAAGCTTTGAAGAGATGGATGATCCCTATCTGAGCGAGCGTGCAATTGATATCAAAGATCTATGTGCGCGCATATTATTCTATCTACAAGAGAAGGTTGTTGTAGAAACAGAGTATGCAGACAATACCATTCTAGTCAGCGAAGAGATCACACCTTCAATGTTGGCGGAAGTGCCCGAGTCTAAGTTGAAGGGATTGGTGTCGGTTAAGGGGTCGGGCAATTCTCATGTTGCGATTCTTGCTAGAACCATGGGTATCCCAACGGTTATGGGTACGGTAGATCTGCCCTATACCAAGTTACATGGCAAGGAAGTCATAATCGATGGCTATAAGGGCGAGGTAATAACCAATCCCTCTGATCAGATTCGTACACGCTTTCTCGAAACGATACAGGAGCAGGATCAGCTAGATAAAGGTCTAGAAGGTTTAAAGGACCTGCCTTGTGAGACAGCAGATCACCACAGGGTACATCTATGGGTTAACACCGGACTAATGACAGATGTTACCCGGTCTCTAGACCAGGGAGCCGAAGGCATTGGATTGTTCAGGACGGAAGTGCCTTTCCTTCTTGCAGAACGTTTCCCTAGCGAGGAGGAGCAATACCAGATTTATCGCGAACAGTTAGAAGCCTTTGCTCCCAAGTTAGTAACCATGAGAACACTCGATATAGGCGGTGATAAATCGTTGCCTTATTTTCCGATAGATGAGGCCAATCCGTTTTTGGGTTGGCGCGGTATCAGGGTTACCCTGGATCATCCTGAGATTTTTACAGCGCAAATACATGCGATGTTGCGAGCAAGTGTTGGTCTCGATAATTTGCAGATTATGTTGCCGATGATCAGCAACATAAATGAAGTCACATCGGCGTTGCAGCTGATAAAGAAGGAGTACCACGAGCTTGTCCAAGAAGGAGTGAAGGTAAAGTTTCCGGCTGTGGGAGTTATGATCGAGCTGCCGGCGGCCGTCTATCAAACTCGCGCTCTTGCCAAACTGGTAGATTTTATTTCTGTAGGTAGTAACGACCTTACACAATATTTATTGGCAGTGGATAGAAATAATCCACGTGTGGCTAATCTTTACTCGGCATTTCATCCAGCGGTACTCAGCGCTTTGCAAGAAGTGGTCATTGCTGCGCAGGCTGAAGGCAAGCATGTAAGTATTTGCGGAGAGATGGCAGGCGACCCAGGCGCTGCCATATTACTAATGGCCATGGGCTATGATGTGTTGTCGATGAACGCCGCTTCGTTGTTAAAAGTAAAGTCTGTGCTGCGCAGCATTACACTGGAGGTTGCCGAAGAGCTTCTAGAGAATGTAATGCAGTTGGATGATGCGCAGATGGTTCGAAGTGCGGTTGATTTGGCTTTGTATAATGCAGGCGTTGATCGATTACTACGATCTTCTCGTACAAACTAGGCTGTGTTCAGAGCGTGGGTCTTGGAGATCTAGTGCAAAAAAATTGATTACAGATTCTTCCTAATAACTACGATAGAGCTTGTCGCTATTTAGCTCTATTGGAAGAAATCGACCAAGCCTGTGTCCAGGCAGTACTCGGCGCCAACTACCATCAGCCCCTTCTCTGAAACTAAGTCCTTAAGAATATCTGACCCTAGCTGCAGATTATTAACGGATGCTTCAATGTTGGCCCGTACCGCGCGAGTCATTAGCTCTTCATCGCTTCCAGATTGCAATAGGTTCTCAACGGCAGGGCGAATTCTATCGACTATCGAATAGAGGTGGGGTGAGCGATTCTCAACCGGCTTAACGAGTTGTTCTAGTGTCGCTTGTACGGCGCCACATCTGGAATGTCCGAGGACGACTACTAAACGAGTTCCAAAATTTTCTGCGGCAAATTCGATGCTCGCAATCTGCGATGGGGCGACGATATTGCCAGCGACTCGGATAACAAATAGATCGCCAATTCCTTGTCCAAATACGATCTCTGCGGGTACTCGTGAATCTGAACAGCCGAGCACTATGGCAAAAGGATTCTGCTCCTTTTGCGAATTCAATTTAAGCAGCGTTTCTGTTTCTAGATGAAAACCCTTGCCTGATCGAAACGTCTCATTTCCTTGTTTTAATCTTTGTAGTGCTTCATTGGCAGGAATCATTGGCAAACAGCTTCCTTGACTAGTGACCGATTTTCTTGTCGGTAAATAGATAGTCTTTCAATTCTTTGTCTAAGAAACTATCCCTGCGACGGATCCATTCTAGAACCATAGCAGCGTGTTCCTTTTCTTCATCTCGATTGTGCGCAAGAATTGCCTTTAATTCTGGGTCTTTGCACGCATCTACGCGTTGGTTATACCAATCTACGGCTTCGAGTTCTTCCATTAAAGAAGTGATAGCTCTATGCATATCTCGAGTTTCATCGCTTAGTTCTTCGATGGGTTCATGATAGCCTTCATTAGCCATAATTTTCTCCTGCGGTGTGTCTGATTGAACGATGTTAGGAATCTACGGCAAACATACAGTAATAGCGAAAGCTTGCAAACACCTAGATCTGCTAGGACTTGTTCATTGCGTTTGCTAAGGCCTCATGGCCGTGTTGAACAAATTGTTTCTGCACATTGGATTGATCCTGCATGCTACGGTTTTGGCTTAGTTTGAACTTACACTGTATCGATGTGATTGCAATCTCGATACCAATGATGCCGCGCAACATTGAGGCGGCGTAATCAGGCTTCCAAGGGCTTGGTTGCTTAGATTCATTCTGCTCGGTTAGCGTATCTACCAGAGATTTTAGTTTCTCAGGCTCGGTAAAACTTTCTGCAATTCCCTCAATATGTACAGCCTGATAGTTCCAAGTGGGAACACCTGCGGATTCATACCAGCTTGGACTAACATAGCCGTGATCACCTTGCAGGGTAACGAGGACTTTCTGCTTTTGTATCTGTTGCCACTGTGGATTCGCTTTTGCCAAATGACCGATCAGTATTCTATTTTCTGAATCAAAAAGGAAAGGCATATGAGTCGAGACAATTGAGGTATCGTGCAGAGAGACTAATTGACCAAAGGAGTTCGCGTGAATGAATCTACTTACTTCAGTTTCATCAGTGATCTCGAAGTGCTTGGGTATGTACATAGATGCCTCAGCTTGGTAGAGATTGCTTGCTAGTCGTGCTTAGTTCGATGCTAGTAAAGATAGCGACAGCTAGGCTGGCGGTAATTGGAATGCATGACCCTGAGTTCTATTGCCGGTGGAGTCAAAGTTCTGTTCGCTAAAGCGTGTTGGTCCAGATCTATCAACGATCAAGGCAGTAGAGCACAAAGTCCCGTATTCCCTTTCTGGGTTCAAAATAAACGCGGAAGAGAGTTTGCGCTCAATCTCAATGCTGATTCCCGTATTCGGAAGATCCGCGTCTTCTGCTTGAGACCTGTCACCCATCATCGCGAGAAGCGTATCGGTAGTCAGTTTCTCAGGATGTTGCATCAGTGCCCGCAGACGTGTCTTACCTTTATCTACCTTGGGCCAGGAGGAATCTAATAACCCGTTCGACAAGCCATATATGCCGGGCTCAAGCTCCCATACCTTCTCTTCGTGGTTGTTTACATAGAATAGCGAGCTACTATCACCCACGAGTAGGTTATAGCCAGCAAACTGCTCGTAACTCTTTGCCAGTAGTTCGCAGTATTGCTGTGGGGAGCCGTTGCCTCCCAGGAACTGTCTTGTGAGGTCGCCACGAGATCTAGGGCGACGTTCAGTCTGAGATGGATCTCTTATATTCGTTACCGCGGCGAAGCGTCCGCTTTGAGTAGCGCCCAGCCAAGTGCCTCCGGCCTGCTTGTCTCTTCCAGAGAGTATCTGTAGGCCAGATTCTTCATCTGTCCAGAGGGCGGCTTGGGCGGTTGGTCGGGCAAAGAGTTCGTCTCTGTTGGCGGCTACTACCAGGGGGAAACGAGGATCCGTTTGGTACGCAAAAATGATTAGGCACATCGCTGCTATATTAACGCCTCAAAGAGTGAATGGACAGAATCTGCTAGCTGCAAATTTGCCAAACTTTCTTGGCGTGGGTTGAGTATAATGACTGCTTACAGCCCTTGTGGGCATCTCACTTTAAACAAGCGACAGACCATGCTGACATTTCCCCAATTCGACCCAGTAGCACTGGCCATCGGCCCCATAAGCATTCACTGGTATGGCGTGATGTATATGATTGCCTTTGGGGGTGCATGGGGTTTGGCGTCAATTCGGGCGAAGCAGCAGCCTGGTGAATGGACGTCTGAGCAGATATCGGACTTAGTGTTCTACGGAGCATTGGGAGCGGTTCTTGGCGGGCGCATGGGCTCGGTGTTGTTCTATAACTTTGACCGTTTCCTCTCCGACCCAATATGGTTGCTACGAGTTTGGGAGGGGGGCATGTCTTTCCACGGCGGCCTGCTCGGCGTGCTTTTGGCGTTCTTCTTGTATTCGCGCAATATTAAGAAAGATTTCTTTGAGGTAATGGACTTCATTGCACCCCTCGTACCCTTTGGTCTCGGTGCCGGTCGTTTCGGTAATTTCATTGGCGGCGAATTGTGGGGAAGACCAACTGATGTGTCCTGGGGTATGGTTTTCCCTCACGTCGATGAATTAGCTCGCCACCCTTCTCAGCTGTACGAGGTGGCCTTGGAGGGGATTGTTTTATTTACTTTGGTCTGGTGGTTTTCGTCTAAGCCTAGACCACGGATGGCGGTGACTGGGCTGTTCGCGGTCGGATATGGAAGCTTCAGGTTCTTCGTTGAATTCTTCCGCGAGCCTGACTTGCATCTAGGTTTTGTCGCGTTCGATTGGCTGACCATGGGGCAGGTGCTGTCGGCTCCTTTGATTATTGGCGGTCTAATCCTATTGATACTTGCTTATATGAAGCCTCAACTAAAATCTAACTCTTGAAAGTTGTCCCATTAATTTTTGGATAGAAGAAAAGTGCCATGCAACAATATTTGAATCTCTGTCAGCGAATCGTCGATGAAGGTGTCTGGATTGAGAACGAGCGCACAGGTAAGAAATGCCTCACTGTTATCAATGCCGACCTTACTTACGATGTTGGAGGAAATAAATTCCCCATAATTACTACTCGTAAGAGTTTCTGGAAGGCGGCTATTGCCGAACTTCTTGGCTATTTAAAAGGTTTAGATAATGCAGCGGATTTTCGCGCGCTAGGTACAAAATCATGGGATGCGAATGCCAACGAAAACACTGCATGGTTGAATAATCCTGTGCGCAAGGGCGTCGATGACATGGGTCGAGTGTATGGCGTTCAGGGTAGAAATTGGCAGAAGCCGGATGGAACGGGCATCGATCAGTTAAAGAAGATAGTAGACAACCTCAAGCGTTCAGTGGATGACCGCGGAGAGATATTGACCTTCTACAACCCCGGCGAATTCGAACTAGGCTGTCTGCGACCGTGCATGCATACGCACACATTTTCTCTACTCGGCGACGTGCTCTATCTAACGAGTTATCAACGTTCCTGTGATGTGCCACTTGGGCTTAACTTTAATCAGATTCAGGTGTTTACTTTGTTAGCGCTAGTAGCACAGATAACAGGTAATTCGGCGGGACATGCCTATCACAAGATCGTTAATGCCCATATCTATGAAGATCAGCTTGAGCTTATGCGCAACGTTCAGTTGCAGCGCAAGCCGTTCGCTCCTCCACAGCTGAATATTAACCCGGATATCAAATCGCTTGAGGATATTGAGACTTGGGTGACTCTGAAGGATTTTGAAGTGCTTGGGTATGAGCATCATGACCCAATTGCCTATCCTTTTTCGGTTTAATTCTTTTCAATCCTTTATCTAAAGAGTCCGCATTATGAAACTCGCATTGATTTGCGCCATGTCTGAGAATCGAGTGATTGGACAAGATAATGGCTTGCCTTGGCATCTGTCTGAAGACTTAAAATATTTCAAGCGCACCACGATGGGAAACTGCATGATCATGGGGCGTAATACCTGGGAGTCGATAGGGCGCGCACTTCCAGGAAGAACCAGTATCGTGATCACTAGCAATCCCAACTATCAGGCAGAGGGTGCCGAAGTCGTTGGATCTTTGCAGCAGGCAATTGAGCGAGCGGAATCTGTATCTAAGGAAACCGGTAGCCTGGAAGCTTTTGTCATCGGCGGGGCAGTGCTGTATCAGGTGGCACTCCCTCTGGCAGATACCTTGCATCTCACTCGAGTGCATGCGGAAGTCGAAGGTGATACCTATCTTCATGAATTCGATGAATCGAATTGGCAGGAAATTTCACGTGATGAGTTTAAGCGTGATGAATCTAATCATTATGATTACAGTATCTGCGTGTTGGAGCGAAAGGCCTAAATCTCCATGACTCGCGTTACAATTTCTTAAGTAACACCTTCGATTTTCGCTGATAGTTGTAGAGTTCTTGTCTCTTTTCGGGGAGGTCGCTAAGCTTTGCCTCTAAAAATTCTTTCCCTAAAAACCAATGTGACGCAACCGTAGTTAATACGAAAATTGTCTTGATGCCGGCAGTTTTGGCCTCATTCTCCAGGCTACTCAACAGTCGATCACCGTAGCCATTCTTCTGAAAACTATTGTCTATAGCGATGCAGGCGATTTCAGCAAAGCCTTCTCCAATTGGATAGAGCGCCGCGCAAGCAATTACGGAGTCCTCTAGCTCAACGATTTTAAAATTATCAATTTCAGTCTCTAGCAATTCACGGGAGCGTTCCACAAGCGAACCATTCTCCTCTAGAGGTCTAATTAACTGGAGTATACCTGCGACATCATCAATGGTTGCGTCTCGCAGATTTTCGAAACTATCGTTGCTAATTAGCGTTCCATTTCCCTGTCGTGTAAAGAGTTCACGAATTAGTGCGCCATTCTCTTTAAAACTAATTAGGTGCGATCGATGCACCTTATTGGAATAGGCGCGAAGGCAGGCATCAAGAGCGCGGCTTATGCACACTGACTCCTCATCTAGCCTAGCAAGTTTTGCAGCATAAGATTTCGCGTCATCTTCGCTTAGCGAGGCAATTAAATTATCGTTCTCATCAAGAACGCCAGCCCACGGAACCATAAGGATCAATTTATCCGCCTGTAAGGCTACGGCTGCTTCTGTTGCTACCTCTTCTGCAGATAGGTTGAAGACTTCACCGGTAAGCGAATAACCTAGATTCGAAAGTAGCACAATATTATTCTGGTCTAGCTGTTGCTGGATGGCAGCGGCACGAATTTTCCTCACTGCTCCCGTGTATTGATAATCGATGCCATCATGAATCCCAACAGGCTTAGCTGTTACGAAATTGCCACGGCAGAGTCGTACATCAGATCCTTGCATTGGCGAATTGCTGATACCCATGGAGAAGAGAGCCTCGAGTCTTGCGCTTTCCCCGCCGACAACTCGCGTTACGGTCTCGATGCATTCGGCTTCAGTGATGCGGATGTTGCGATGATAGGAAGAGTCCTTACCACTACTTTCAAGTGCCTCTGAAATCTGTGGCCGCGCACCATGAACGAGTACTAATTTTACGCCTAGGCTGTGTAGCAGCGTCAGGTCATAGACAACGTTGGAAAGATTTTTGTCTGCCAGCGCCTCGCCGCTTAATAGTACGACGAACACCTTTCCTCGGTGTGTATTAATGTAGCTTGTCGAAGCACGAAACCATTCGATCATGCCGATGCTATCTTTTTGGTTATTCATCATTCGAATCTCTCTACTGTCAGTTTTCTTAGTCTACTGCTACAGACAATGATGACTAATCATTTTTTGCAATACATCGATGCAGGGCTCGATCATATCTATCGACATATACTCATCAGGCTGATGGGCTTGGTCAATATTACCAGGGCCCATTATTATGGTATCCATTCCTAGTTCTTGGAGGAACGGGCCTTCAGTGCCAAATGCTACGCTTATGCTTTCGTGGCCGGTTAGTCTCTCGGCGGTCCGCAATAGGGCACTGTTCTCATCAGCGAAAAAAGCAGGTACGCCGGTAAATAAGGCTTCCAATTCAAATTGAATACCTAGTGGATCCATGAGGCGTGCAATCCTATTCCTTATCTCTGCACGTACAGTTTCGATGTGCATGCCTGGCATCAGACGGATATCAAATTCTAATTCACAATGGCCACAGATTCGATTGGGATTGTCGCCACCGTGTATTACGCCGAGATTCAAGGTTGGATGAGGAATGCTGAACAACTCACTGCTGTATCTCTGTTTCAGTTCTTCACGGTAGATCATTAGATCCGAGATTACTACGTGCATGGCATCCAGTGCATTATTTCCGAGAGAGGGGTTAGAGGAATGGCCGCTTTGTCCAAGCAAGCGAACGGAATCCATCATGATTCCTTTGTGTGCCTTTACCGGCTGCAGGCCGGTGGGTTCGCCGATAATAGCTGCACGTGCCTTGGGCCTGCCCATTTGAGCAATGCTGCGCGCACCTTGCATAGATGTTTCTTCGTCTGCAGTTGCAAGAATGATGAGAGGCTCTTTAAAGTTTTTGTCCAACAGCGGTTTCACGGCTTCCATGATGATTGGAAAGAAGCCTTTCATGTCGGTAACGCCGAGACCAAATAGTTTGCCATCGCGTTCGGTGACCTTAAAGGGGTCTACCGACCACAATTGTTCATCGAGGGGAACCGTGTCTGTGTGACCCGCAAGAACTAGGCCGCCGGGGCCAGAGCCTAAGGTCGCAATGAGATTGAATTTAGTTGTCTCGCTGCCGGGTATTGGAATGAGTTCGCATTCGAAGCCCAGCGATTCAAATTGCTCCGCCAGGTGGTCTATTACCGGCTTATTGCTCGTATCGATGTTCGGATTAGCGGAGCTAACGCTGGGTAGGCTTACAACGCTATTGAGTTGTTGAAGCAGAAATTTGGAATTAACCGACACGGAGATACTCCAGTCAAAAACAGGCGAATTTTAGGAAGGGGCAGAAAGCTTGGCGATCATATCTGTCTTCGCGGCCATGATGAAATCGTTAACGTGTAGACCATTAATCTTGTGTGTCCACCAGTAGATAGTAACTTTGCCCCATTCGGTCATGATGGAAGGATGGTGATTCTCGCGCTCAGCCAACGTAGCTATCTTATAGGTAAAACTAAATGCGTCTTTGAACTCAACGAAATGAAATTCACGACTTAGTTTTTCTACGCCTTCGTGAAAATCTCGCTTCCATGCTGGCACCTTGATCAGCAGCTCATTTGCCTCTTCTTCGGTAACCAGCGGTGCGCCCATCTGACAGGCTTCGCAGTGTCTCTCGTACAAATTTTTCATGGACATCCCTTAGAGGAATTCTTGTAACAAGCTATTTAGTAGCCGATAACCTTTGTCTGAAGCCGCTATACGATCATCTATTTTCTGCAGTAAGCCACCCGCGATCAAGTATTCTACCTTTTTTCCTATAGCGCTAAAAGGGAGCCCGGTTCTAGATTCAAACAGTGACTCGGAAAACCCATGTCTGCTGCGTAGGGCATTCATTAGAAATTCAATTGCACGTTCATCCTGCAGTATTTCGGTCTTCTTGAGATCTGACTGAATACTCTTGCTTAGATAATGATTTGGTTGTCTGTGTTTTTGTGTCCGCACAATGGCATTTGTCTCGGCAAGTGTAATTTTGCCGTGGGCGCCCGCACCTATGCCTAGGTAGTCGCCAAATTCCCAATAGTTTACGTTGTGGCGCGAATGGCGACCTTCCTTAGAGAACGCAGATATTTCGTAACGCTGATAGCCAGAGCTTTCGAACAGTGTGAGGCCTGCATCCTCAAGAGAATTGAGAACTGGTTCTTCAGGCAAGGTGGGGGGGCGCGCATAAAAGACGGTATTGGGTTCAATAGTGAGCTGATACCAAGAGATGTGTAGTGGATCGAAACTAATCGCAGTCTGTAAATCGTTGAGTGCATCGTTAACATTCTGGCCGGGAAGGCCATGCATTAAATCCAGATTGAAGTTCTCGAAACCGGCGCTTCTGGCGAAATCAATCGCTTTCTTGGATTCGTGAGCGGAATGAATGCGACCGAGGTTTTTCAGCTGACGCTCATCGAAGCTTTGAATTCCAATGGAGAGGCGGTTTATACCAGCATTAAAATAGTCAGAGAACTTGTCAGCTTCTGCAGTGCCGGGGTTGGCCTCGAGAGTGATTTCGCAATCTGTGCTCAAAGACGCGTTGGCTTGTATATGTGACAGAATCTTCTCGAATGACTTCGCGCTAAATAGGCTCGGTGTCCCACCTCCGATAAAAATCGATTGCAGGGGGCGGCCATTACAAAACCCGTAGTCACGATCGAAGTCCTGGCAGAGAATATCTACATAGTCACTTTCGGGAATGTCTGATTGCGCTTCATGGGAATTGAAGTCGCAGTAAGGGCATTTCTTCACACACCAAGGTATGTGGATGTAAAGACTTAGTGGCGGGAGTTCCAACATTCTAATAGCTGCTTAAGCGCTTGGCCTCGATGGCTGATGGCGTTCTTTGTTGCGGGATCCAGCTTTGCAGATGCGCAGCCATGACTCGGTACATAGAATAGTGGATCATAGCCGAATCCGTTCTCACCTTCCTCACTAAACAGAATGCGTCCTTCCCAGGTGCCCTGACAAATTAGCGGCATAGGGTCCTTAGCGTGTCGCATATAGGCAATAACACATTGAAACCTTGCGGTACGCTCTGTTTCACTAATACCTTGCAATTCATGCAGTAATTTCGCGTTGTTCTGTTTGTCCGCAGCGTCTCCGTGGGAGCCGGCATAGCGCGCTGAATAGATCCCAGGCTCGCCCTTGAGCGCATCTACCTCTATCCCACTATCATCTGCTATCGCAGGGAGTCCGGTCGCGATGCAGGCATGGCGCGCTTTTATCAGGGCATTCTCAATAAAGCTAAGGCCGGTCTCGTCGGCATCAGTTACGGAGAACTTCGATTGCGGCACCAATTGAACATCCTTCTGTTTGAGGATTGCTTGGAGTTCAACGAGCTTTCCCTTGTTGCTGCTAGCCAACACTACTTTACGCATTCTTATCGAAAACCTTTAATCTGTGTCTTTACTAATGTGATAGATGGCAATTTCGCCCAAGAGGTTTGGCCAGGCTTTCATGTACCAGCTACCCTGATGTTCGAGATCGACCACCGTTCTAGCCAACACCTTAATGTTTCTCTCTCTACACAGCGCATCGAAATCCTTGACCGTGCAGAAATGAATGTTTGGCGTGTTATACCAAGAGTGCGGTATAAATTTCGATACCGGCATGCGCCCTCGGCTTGCTAGATATAGACGGCTCTTCCAATTGCCAAAGTTCGGGAATGTCACGATGCCGTTCTTGCCGATACGCAGCATTTCTTCGATCAAGTGATCTGGTTTACTGAGGGCCTGAAGTGTCTGCGCCAATAGAACGGTATCGAAACTTTCTGTCTGAAAATTGGAAAGCCCCTCATCTAGATTCTGTTCGATGACATTTGTACCGTTATCCAGGCAGTGCTGGATATTTTTCTCATCGATCTCTAGTCCAATACCGTACACATTCTTAGTAGTTTGTAGATAATGCAATAGACTGCCATCGCCGCAACCAAGGTCGAGTACCTTGCTGTTCGGTTGAATCCACTGCTGAATAATCTGAAGATCAGGACGCATCGCTTTCGTTCTCCTGATGTATTCTTTGCAGATAACCCGACAGAGCTTCTATATAACGCGGGATAGGAAGCAAGAATGCATCGTGTCCCTGGTCAGCTTCTATTTCGAGATAACTAACTTCCCTTCCTGCCTTAAGCAGATCTGCCACAATTTCTCGCGAACGCTCTGGCGGGAATCGCCAGTCCGTGCTGAACGACATAAGCAGAAATTTGCAATCGCTTTTGGCGAATGCCTTAGACAGGTCTCCTTCAAAATCCACTGTGGGATCGAAATAGTCCAATGCCTTGGTCATTAACAAATAGGTATTAGCATCGAAATTCTCTGAAAATCTTTCTCCCTGATAATGCAGATAGCTCTCCACTTGGAAATCGACATTGAATCCGAAGCTTAGTTTTCCGGAGCGTAGATCTCTACCGAAATTCTCCGCTGTATCCTGTTCGAAATTTGAAACAGACTTACCAAATTTCGCGCGCATTGCGCTATCTGACAAATAGGTGATGTGCCCAACCATACGCGCAAGCATTAAACCCTGCTTCGGATAGGTTCCTTTTTCTAAGTAGCGTCCAGCGTGAAAATCTGGATCACTAGTAATTGAATGACGGGCAATTTCGTTGAACGCAATATTCTGTGCCGATAGTTTAGGTGCTGCAGCTATGCTGACAGCATGACGGATGCGTTCTGGATAACTAATCGCCCAGCGCAGTACCTGCATGCCTCCCAAGCTGCCGCCTATAACAGCGGCCCATTCAGGAATCCCCATCGTATTCATCAGTTGTAGCTGGCTATTCACCCAGTCGCGGACGGTTACTACAGGAAAATCGGGACCGTAGTACTTGTTCGTCTCTGGATTGATCGAGGCGGGCCCAGTACTGCCGGCGCATCCGCCAAGATTGTTGAGGCTAACAACGTAGAAGAGATTGGTATCAATCGCCTTGTCTGGTCCGATACAGCTGTCCCACCAACCTGGCTTACTATCATCTTCGTTATGGTAGCCGGCCGCATGATGGTCGCCGCTGAGGGCATGACAGATAAGCACGGCATTCGACTTTTTGCTATTTAGTTTGCCGTAAGTCTCTACGACTAGCTGGTATTCGGGCAATACCTTGCCGCTTCGAAGAGTTAAAGGCTCTTCGAATTTATAGACCTGTGGAGTAACTAGGCCAACTGAGTCTGTAGGTATTGAATCAGGCATTGAAAACGGCTATAGAGGCTCTCTAATTTTCTTATACTAATTTTTCAATCAGTGTTCATTTGCTTATGTACTAGGAAAACGTGTCTTTGGCTATTCCTAGCCCCGGAGGTATAGACAGGGGTTTCTTAATGCACAATTTCTTATGTCGTCCCGTTTGTCCGCTAACTATAGTAATAGCAGCTTGTTTAATACTAAATATTTTCGCCAAATATCGAACTAAATGTTTGTTTGCTTTCCCGTCTGTAGGCGCTGCGGAAATTCTAATCTTCAGATGTTCGCCAACAGGCCCAACTATACGGTCTTCATTGGATTTTGGCTGAATGCTACAGTCCAAGTATAAGGCATCTTTCTCCCAACGATAGTGCATAGTAAGAGCGCTTAGTGATATTTAGGCCCAGGCCAAAGTCTGGGGAATTGCTTATATCCCGATTATAACCATCGCATGTTGTTGGTTGATGCCGAAGGTAGTCAGGATAAAATTTTGAATAATTTGAATGGCAATGAAAATAAAAATAGGCGAAAAGTCTAGGCCGCCCATGGAAGGAATTATTTTCCGCACCGGCGCCATAACAGGTTCGGTCAGTTGCCAAACCAAGAGCAATAGAGGATGAGGATTCGTGCTTCCTGAAAACATCATAACAAACGACATTATAATCGACGCCAATATTGCGTAGTAGTAAATGTTAACGACAAATAATATGACGCCTACAAAGGCCCAAGTAATGATGTATCCGGCACCAGGAATGCTGCCGCCATAGAGAATAATCAGTACACAGATTGCTATAGCCTCTACGATGAAGGCTAATACGAGTGAAGAAAAATCTATGCCTTTATAACCGGGAATAAACGTTCGAAGAATTCGTACCATCGGATCAGTGATTTTTATTACGGACTGAGAAACGGGATTATAAAAATCCGCTTTAGCGACTTGTAATAAGAATCGAAGCAGCACGGCTAACAAGTATATTCCAGTAAGCGTGCTAAAAATTAATGCCGCAGAGCTTCCCATAACATTCATATCCAAATTATTTTAAATCAATTAATATCAATAAAAGAACAGCTGTTCCATATAAAGCCAGCAGTTAGCGAATACTACGCGCTATCAGTTTCTTCAGCCAGTTCTACAGAGCGCGTTCTTGCTGCATTCAGGGCTTTGGCAACTAGGCCACGAAGATCACCATCTTCAAACTGCAGGATTGCCTGTTCAGTTGTTCCGCCGGGTGACGTTACTTTGCGTCGCAATGTGGCAATGTCATCCTCACTGTTCTGAGCGAGAGCTGCAGCGCCAGCAGCTGTATGATAGGTGAGCGCCCGTGCTAGATCCTCGCTTAGCCCCATCTCTTTTGCTGTTGCCTGCATAGCTTCCATGAACAGGAAAAAGTAAGCGGGTCCACTACCAGAAACAGCGGTAACAATATCGATGTCTGAGTCAGCATCAACCCACGTGACGAAACCCACTGCACTAATGACTTCATCGGCAAGTTGTTTTTGTTCCTCGGAAACTTTGGCGTTGGCAAATAGCCCGCTAGCGCCCATGCCTACGAGAGCGGGGGTGTTTGGCATGCAACGAACAATAGCAGCCGATGTGCCAAACCAATTCTGTAAGTGAGCAGTGGTAATGCCTGCAGCGATCGATATTAGCAGAACCTCACGATCGCCTAGGTCTGCGGCCAACGCCATACAGGCTTCTTTCATCACCTGTGGCTTGACAGCTAATACGATTACATTGGCTTCAATTGCGATATCGCTATTGCTACCGGTTTGTATTGTGCAGTCCTGAGCAAGCAATTGAAGCTTGCTGTTGTCCAGATCACTGGCGCAGATATTCTCAGGTTCAGTGCCTTTGGCGATTAGGCCACGAATGAGGGCATTCGCCATGTTTCCCGCGCCAATGAAGCCAATTTTAGTACTTTTCAAAATATCTCCCTGGCCTAGTCCGAATGCTGTGAATGCTTAGGAAGTGGCCGTAGAACAGCTTGGTATTCTAACGTATTTACTGGAGGCTAGATAATTAGTTTGCTTAGTCTAGAGTCTGCCGAAGGGCGCAGTACTAGCCGCGAGAGCCGAATAGGGCAGTGCCGATACGGATGAGTGTGGAGCCCTCGGCAACGGCCGCCTCAAAATCATTGCTCATGCCCATCGATAGCGTGTCGAATTGTGTATAACGTGGTCTGAGTCGAGCATATTCTTGTGCCAATACTCGAAATACTAGCCGTTGGGATTCTAGATCTGGCAGAGCTGCTGGAATTGCCATCAGGCCACGCAATTTTAGGTTCGGTAGAGCGTCCACACTGTCGCAGAGAGCCTCTGCTTTGCTAAGCTCTATGCCGGATTTACTGGTCTCATCGGAGAGCTTTATCTGTACACAGACATTTAGCTTGGGGCCAGCGGGATCTCGTTGATCGCTTAGACGTTGGGCTACTTTTAGCCGGTCTATGCTGTGTACCCACTGGAAATTCTCGGCTATAGATTTGGTCTTATTCGACTGGATAGGCCCTATGAAGTGCCAGTTGATGCGCATTGAAGACAAATGCTCAATTTTATCCAGTGCTTCTTGTAGATAATTTTCACCGAAATCGCTGATGCCGGCCTCATTCGCTGCAATGATGCTTTCTACTGGATGTCGCTTGCTTACAGCCAATAACATCACGCTTCCCGCGCTGCGATCATATTGCCGTTCAAGGCGCCGTAATCGATCACTTAGCTGGCTAATATTTTCTGCTATGGTGTTCACGTTATGATTCGTATTATGCGCTTGCTGGGTATGGGATATTCACCTAAGGACAGGTACTATAGGTGAGCTTGTGACTATTGGCTAGTGGTATCAGCGCTCTCAGTCGGTTACCAAAATATTGATGCAAGAGCCTAGAATTAGAAGCTAGCGCTAGAAATTAACAATAGAAAAATTACAAAAAGCGGTAAGGAAGACTAATGGATATTACAGAACTACTCGGATTCAGCGTAAAACAAGGCGCTTCGGATTTACACATCACGGCTGGTATGCCGCCTCTCATTCGTGTCGATGGCGATATTCGTAGAATCAACGTGCCGGAAATGGATCACAAGGAAGTTCACTCGCTAATTTATGAAATCATGAATGATAAACAGCGAAAAGATTACGAAGAATTTTTGGAAACCGACTTCTCGTTTGAGGTTCCCAACCTTGCCCGCTTTCGTGTAAACGCCTTTATGCAGAACCGTGGTTCTGCTGCAGTATTTCGTACTATTCCCTCGAAGGTTTTGACCATGGAACAGTTAGGCATGGGCGAAATTTTTAGGAAGATTTCCGATGTGCCTCGAGGATTGGTTGTAGTAACGGGGCCAACTGGTTCGGGAAAAAGTACAACGCTCGCAGCAATGGTTGATTATATCAATGAGACAAAGTACGAGCATATCCTCACCATTGAGGACCCGATCGAATTTGTTCATCAGAGTAAGAAATGTCTGGTGAACCAGCGTGAGGTACATAGAGATACACATGGTTTTAACGAAGCGCTACGCTCCGCACTTCGTGAAGACCCCGATATTATTCTTGTTGGTGAGCTACGAGATTTGGAAACGATTCGACTTGCATTGACTGCAGCTGAAACAGGTCACTTAGTTTTTGGCACCCTACATACTACCTCTGCAGCGAAAACTATCGACAGGGTTATCGACGTATTCCCAGCAGCAGAAAAAGACATGGTTAGATCTATGTTGTCCGAATCGCTGCAATCCGTTATTTCACAAGCTTTGTTAAAGAAGCAGGGTGGCGGTCGAGTTGCTGCACATGAAATCATGATGGGTACATCAGCAATCCGCAACTTGATTCGCGAAGACAAGGTTGCGCAGATGTACTCCGCGATACAAACAGGTGCAAGTACAGGTATGCAGACACTAGATCAATGCCTGAAAGACCTGTTGGCGAAAGGCATTATTAGTAGAGAAGAAGCGAAAGGAAAAGCGAAGATGCCTGATTCGTTCTAGGAGATAGCTTGCTTACGTTTTTTTGGCGTTAGCTAATTCCGAAAACCAGTTCTCTAGAATAATCTGAGCTGCTATATCATCTATAGCAGCTCTTTTTTTTGTGCCTCTGTTCTCTTCGAGTATCTGTTCTGCGGCTTCAACCGAAGATAAACGTTCGTCCATTCCATAGCTTGGTTTATGAAAGCGACCATTCAAGCGGTTTGCAAACTTGATGGCCCGAACCATGAGTTTGCTCTCACTACCATCGAGGTTATAGGGAATGCCTACTACGAAAAGACTAGGATTCCATTCGCTTATTAATGCTTCTATTTGTCCCCAATCAGGAATGCCATCTCTTGCCTTCAAAACACAGACCGCTTGTGCAGTGCCCGTGAGACTCTGGCCGAACGCCACACCAATGCGTTGCGTACCGTAATCGAATCCGAGGGCTGAAACTGGTTCGCTACTATTTGGGAAGCTGTCGATTATCACAAAGAGTCCGCCTAGGAGTGGCCAGCGTCTGGCGCAAGCTGTTGTAAATTGACGCCCAAGATAGAAGCCGCCCGCTGTGCTTTGTTTTCATAGTCGTTGGAGAAAATAAGAGCGCGGTCAGCGGGCACGGTAAGCCAGGCATTTTCGCCGATCTCACGTTCTAGTTGACCTGCCTCCCAACCTGCACAGCCTAGTGCGATAAGGTAGTTCTCAGGCCCTTTACCGCTGGCTATGTCTTCGAGGATAGACTTTGATGTGCAGACACTAATATCTTCAGTCACCGATATCGATGATTCCCAATGCTTTTCAGCGTCATGGATAATGAAACCCTTGTCTCGCTCCACAGGGCCGCCAGCTAGCACCACCTCTTCACTAAAGGGGCCGTCCTCGATGCTACATTTGATGTCCAATTCATCGAATATATCTGCAACGCAGGCCTGTAAAGGTTTGTTGATGACAATACCTAGCGCGCCGTCATCGTTGTGCTTCCAAAGATAAGTAACGGTGTTGGAAAAATAGGAATCTTCCATTTGCGGCATTGCAATCAGGAACTGATTTTCTAAATAGCTTGGGTTATTAATGTCGTTCATTGCTTGGGGTGGTAGCGAGTGAAAGTTAGAAGCTAGTTAAGGCGTTTCCTTCGTGGAAACGCCACGTGCGTATGATCTCCAGTATATCAGCTTCGGCACGCATTGCCTCAGGAAACGGATCGAATGGTGCTGCCATATTGACGATCTGAACAGCTGCCTGATCTAGTAAATTATGTCCCGAAGATTGAAGTATGTGAATCTCTGAGACTTCGCCATTCGGGAAAAGTGCGACTAGCATTCTAAGGCTTCCGTACAGTTGCTGTTGTCTAGCTGCAGTTGGGTAGTTAATATTACCAACTGCTTCGATCCTTCTACGCCAGCTATCCAAATAGAGTGCGTCATGGCTCTTTTTGGTGGAGGCGGAAGAGATAGTGTATTTTCTTGGACGTTTTGCATACTCCTGTCGCTGTAGATCGAGTTGTGCCTGTAGGCTTGCAATAGCGAGGCTTATATCGTCCGGCGTGGATTCTTCAGACAGAGTTTTTTCGTCTTCGGGTTCAATGTCATCGAGTTGTTGTTGTATCTGTTGCTCGCTTTGAATCGAAGAGATAATGGCTGCATCTCGAACATCTATCTCGTTCACGATTTCTGGTGCTTGGGGCATGGGCACCACTTCTTGAATAACATCGTCATTGATGTCGGACTTGAATGGAGTGCTAGGGGCTGCAGGGCTATCGAGAGTGCCGCTGCCGATTTGATTCTCTTGTGCTAGAAAATCAGCCTCGTCAGGAGCAAATTCGCTCCTGTATTGTGCCATGGTGATCTCGAGTGCAGGCTCGCTATTTAGCTCTTCTAGGTAGGTAAAGCCGACACCCAGAATTATGATCGCGTGAACACAGGCGGAGAGAAACACAGTAAAGCCGAAACGCTCTCTGGAAAGGTCCTCATCGGTTGTTGACACGTATCCACCTCATTGGAGCCCTTGGACTGTTATTAAGCGGCGTTCAGTTTCGCCTGAATACAGTCCATCAGATCGCCAGCTATGTCGAGATTGAAGGCCTTGTCTATCTCTCGTATGCAAGTTGGGCTTGTGACATTGATTTCGGTTAAGTAGTCGCCTATCACATCGAGCCCTACGAAGATTAATCCCTTTTCTCGAAGAGTAGGACCGATCTGTTCACAGATCCAACGATCTTTCTCGGTTAGTTCTTGAGCTAAGCCGCTGCCACCGGCAGCTAGGTTTCCTCTAGTCTCCCCAGAAGCGGGAATTCTAGCAAGAGCATAGTCTACAGGCTCGCCGTCAATCATTAAGATGCGCTTGTCGCCATTCACAATATCTGGAATGAACTTCTGCGCCATAATCTGTAATCGGCCATTATCGGTTAGCGTCTCTATGACGACGCTTAGGTTGGGGTCGCCTGCCTTCACTCGAAAGATTGAGGCGCCACCCATCCCATCTAGTGGCTTGTATATTACGTCTTCGTGCTTTTTGTGAAATGCCTTTAGCTTTTCTTGTGAAGAGGCAACAATCAACGGTGGACAGCACTGGGGAAATTGCGTGGCGAATAGCTTCTCGTTGCAGTCACGGAGGCTTTGCGGATCGTTCACGATCATGGTCCCTTCACGCTGGGCCTGTTCTAACAGATAGGTAGAATAGATATAGTCCATATCGAAGGGAGGGTCTTTGCGCATGAGGACGACATCCAGCTCCGATAATGCGATATCGGTCTTGCTGCCGAGGCTAAACCAATCCTTCTCGTCATCTTTAACCGAGAGGGTTTGAATTGTCGCTCGGGACTCGCCCTGATCTAGATACATGTCGGACTGCAACATATAGTGGATCACCCAGCCACGCTTCTGAGCGGCCAATAACATCGCTAGAGTCGTGTCTTTTTTAACAGTGATGGATTCTATGGGATCCATGACTACACCAAGTTTTACACCCATTCGGTCAATCCTGTAGTGAGTTGCAACGCAGGGGCGGCGAAATAATTCTGTGGGATTATCTCGCCGATAACAGGGCGAAATAATATCCCACTTTATGTGTAGAAGCGATGTCCCAAACCTATGGTGGGTGTACGGGGCTATCCGGAGTGCTCTAGAATGATTTTTCAGGTTCTGCAGCAAAGCCGCTATAATGGCCCATCGTATATAGGCAGTGGATTAAATTGAAAGTAATTGGAATGGCATGGGGTATTGGCGGGGTCTTGTTTCTGCTGATATTTGCAATATTCAGGCTAGCACCTATGGCGCTGGAGCTAGAAAACTCGTCTATGAGCCTAGTTCACTGGTTCGCCTTGGTATTCAGCGTAATTTACATGGCTTATGCGGAAGGCTATAAAGGGTTTCATCTAGGATTCGCACCTAGAGTTGTTGTTCGTGCCCGCTATCTCGCCGCTAACCCGCGGCCACTACACGTACTTCTCGCGCCGCTTTTCTGCATGGGCTATGTCTATGCGACACGCAGGCGGCAGATTCTCTCTTTTGCGCTAACGACTATGATTATCTGCTTTGTACTTATCGCTCGTAGCATGCCACAACCCTGGCGCGGTATTGTGGATGCGGGAGTAGTTGTCGGGCTTGCCCTTGGCGTACTCTCAATTGCCTATTTCCTAGTCATATCGAGCAATGATCCCTCTCGACTGACTATTTCAGCGGAAGTGCCAGGTGACAGCTAGCGACGGCATCCAGGTGATTAATCCTGCTGTAATTGGTAGCTGCGCAGTTGTGGTGACCTACAACCCTGATATAACAGCATTACTAAAACTCGTCAGTCAACTTAATAAGGAAACGGATTTCTTAATCATCGACAATGGTTCCGCAGCAATCGATGAGCTGGCGGTGTCGATTATGGTCTATAAGCGATGTATCGAGTTAATTCGTCTGAGTGAAAACGAGGGGCTGGCAAAGGCTCTCAATCGAGGCATCAATTGGGCGCGCTCTAAAAACTATGATTATGTCTTCCTATTCGATCAAGATAGTAGTCTTTGTGACTTGTTCATAACGCGAATGATAGATGCGCATATTGAGGCCAGCCGCTTCAGCAAGAAAGGTATTGCCGCAATAGGCCCTCGAATTATCAATCCTCAGACTATGCGTCAGACCCCATTCAAATTGTTCAGCAAAATATTTTGGCGTTCTGACCGAGCCTTCGCGGATCAGGAGAAACATTTCATCGCTGATTTTCTAATTACTTCCGGATCTCTACTAACTCTAAAGTGTATCGATGACGTGGGAGATATGAAGGAAAGTTATTTCATTGATAATGTCGATTTGGAATGGTGCTTTCGTGCCAAGTCACTAGGCTTCGATATAGTGGGTACCGATGCGGCAGTTCTTTATCACGCTATCGGGGAACGTAGCTCTAGTCCGTTAGTGAAATCCGGGCTGCTCGCACAGCACAATCCGTCGCGGACCTATTACTCTAGCAGAAATAGAACCCACCTTTATGGGGCTGCTTACTCACCATTAGGGTGGAAGTTGCGTGACATAATTCGTTTCACCTTAAAGGTGAGCTGGCTTTTGGTAACTTCTGGGCAGCGTCGTCAATACTTTCAGAATATTCGCTCTGGTATACGCGATGCGAAGAATCTGGTTTAGCTGGGCATGAGCGAAAAAATAAAAATTGCTGTACTGCTTTCAACTTACAACGGGGAAAAATTTCTCGGCGAGCAGATTGATTCATTACTAGCTCAGACTCACAAAAATTTCATATTAGTAGTGCGAGATGATGGTTCTCGGGACAGAACAGTTTCGATTCTTCAGGACTATGCTGAGAATAATGGGGAAAGAATTCACCTGTTACCTTGCGATGGTGAGAATAAGGGGGCTAGTGGCGGTTTCGCCTTTCTTGTCGATTACGTACTTAAGAATAAAGAATCCCTGGGTTTGAGTTCGGCCTATATGATGTTCTGTGATCAAGACGACACGTGGTTTCCTGAGAAAATTGAGAAGCTGACGGCTTCAATGCTGGCGACGGAAGCTGATAATGGTTCTGTATTGCCGATACTTATACACAGTGATCTTGAAGTAGTTTCGGAGCAAAATACAGTAATAGCAAAATCCTTGATTAACTATCAGGGTTTAGAAATTCAAAGAAATAGCTTTTCGAACCTTATCATTAGTAACCTCGTGACGGGATGCACAGCGCTGATTAACGAGTCTCTAGCAAAGAAGGCGCTACCAATTCCTACTAATGCGATCATGCACGATTGGTGGATGGCCTTAGTTGCTGCAGCATTTGGCAAATTGGTTTATCTAGATATTCCCTTGGTGCACTACCGTCAACATGAAAATAACACGATCGGGGCCAAAGAGTTCACAAAGGTATCTGTTGTTAGCATGTCTCTTTGGCAGAGGATACTGGCGCGTAAGCCGAATGAACATCTGGTCGAGGTATCTATCCAAGCGGCCGAATTTCATCGCCGCTATGGGGCACATTTGTCCGGTCGGGAGCGGCTAAGCCTGCAACTCTGCACAGGAATGGGCGTCAGGCTTGGGGTCGTGCAACGCCTCATGTATCGCTTGGCTAGGCGCTTCTAATTAGCATCCTAGGTAAAGAGTCCCGCTAGGTTTTTCCGGAAGGTCTCTTGGGAGCAGTCTTTGGCAATGGCTGTTAAGCCTGCATCTCGAACGTTCTGCCAGAGATTCTCATCCTGATAGAGTTTAATACACTGAGCTGCATACACTTCGGGCGTATCGCCTACTAGTAATTCCTTTCTATCCTGCCAACCAAGCTGCTGTGCGAGTAGCGCGGTGGTCACTGAAGGCAAGCCCTTCGCTGCCGCTTCGTGAATCTTATGCGGAATGCCAGCGGCAAAACGAGTCGGCGCAATGAACACACGAGAGATGTTATACATCTCCTCAATTGAGTCGAGGCGACCGGTGAAATTGATGTTGTCTTTGCTGATTGTTGCAAGCGAAGGTGCCGAATTGTCACCAACGACATTGAGCTTTATGTCGGGAATGACCTGTTCGATTATTGGGAAAACATTAATAAGAAACCAGAGTAGTGAGTCTACGTTTGGGGAGCCTTCATCTCGAAGCGCGCCGACGAATAGCAAGCCAGTTCGTTGTGTGAAGTTATTGCTTCCTGGCATGCTGGCAATAGTGTGGCCTAGCACTACGGTATCACTATATCCATGTTGCCTAAATATATTGGCCTCGTTGTTGGATACGGCGACAATTTTTTCTGCGAGCTTCGATTCTTGTATCTCATTGTTGATGAGTTCAGCTTGCTCTTTAGTCGGCATAGTTTCGCCGAGGAACTTCTTGCGGAGTATTTCGCGAGGAGCGGTTACTGCCTCGGCATCGTAGATTATCTTGGACTTACCCAGTAAGTCGGGGTTCATGCGAAGGCAATGGTTAAAGAATTCCATATTGTGCACTCGACTCACTACGATATATTGATAGAAATCCTTACGTGATTCTAAAAATGATTGGAGCTCATCATGGCCGCTTTGCAAGATAACTTCAATTGTGTTGGGTATAGTCTTGTAGACGTCGTCCCATTTCTCCTGAGGGAATAGTAGAGGGTAAAAACTAATATTGAGATCCATTTTGCTCAGTTCGAAGAGCAGGTTTGAACAACGGGGATATCCAGCTCCGAGGCTAGGATGGGGAACGCGATCATCAATCAAGAGTATATTCGGGAAATTGTTGCGGGTTCTTGCGCGAAGTACGTTATTGGCTTTGTTCGCGAATCGTTCCGCCAGCAAGTCGGTGTGTTTGGCGCAGAGTATATCGCGATGTTCTATTTGCAGTTTCTTCGCGTTCTCCATTCCACCAGAGCTGGCGAATTCATAATGAGTGATCTGCGAGGTGGGCACATAGACGATGCGCAGACCCTGTTTCTGTAGTCGAATGCAGAAATCAGACTCTTCATAATAGGCGGGCGCATAGTCTAAATCGAATCCGCCTAGGGCGTTGAAGCTACTTCGTCTGAAGAGCAGAAAGGCCCCGGAGCAGTAGTCAACATCCCGTTGGAACATATATTCGTAGTCCTCTGGAGACTCGCCTCGGCCATAGCCTAGGCAGGCTCCATCGTTCCAGACAATGCTCCCCGCTTCTTGCATACTGCCATCGAGCAACTTAATTTTGGCACCTACAGCACCAACAGATTCGTCTTCGTCAATAACCCGCAGAGCATTAGATAAGGTGTTTTTTTCTATCAGAGCATCATTATTCAGAAGTAATATAAATTTGCCATTTGCAATTTCAGCGGCCTGATTCACCGCTTTAACGAAACCAAGATTCTCTTTGTTTCGAATAATCTTGGCATTGCCAATCTTGTCTAATAGCGGCGCAGTTCCATCAGTAGAATTGTTGTCTACAATGATCAGCTCGTAACTGACGTCTGCGAAATCTAGCAGTGATAATAGGCAGAGGTAGCTGAGGTGTGCCTGTTGGTAGAATACGAGAACAATAGAAATTCTTGGTGATTCAGTTTCTGGAAATAGTAACTGATCTGTAGATATCAAAAACTTGTCAAGGCCGGCCTTGGCAGCGGCATCTAGTTTTTGTTTTTCGCGATCTTGGCTTTCAATTGCTAGTATCGGTTCTTGCAAAATTTCTGGAGTAAACGGCTCGCTCTGTGTTACTTCCTTCTCTCTAATTGGCGTGATGGTGTTTTTTAGCCAGCGTAGTGGATAGGTCACTCGCCAAAAAAGTGAATTTTCGATGAGCTGATGTGCATGTTGTAATCGCTCTGCATGAGCTTCCAGATTTCTATAGTCACTTTGCAAATTGTGGAGACTATCTAGTACATCGGATTGTGTCGTTGTAGTCGAATCTGAATCTTGTGTCTCTGTTTCTGACTGTATCTCTACTTCTTCACTTGCCGATGCATTGTCTTGAAGATAGAGGCTGTCGGCCGCTTTCCTAGCTATCTCAACTAAGGGAGTAGTCAATTCCTCATTGAGGAGTGCGGCATCTCGAATTTGATCTGGAATTCCGGCTGAAAAGCCATGACTTCGGAGTCGTGAATGCCAACGATGTAGCATGTAGGCGTGTTCTTTCAGGGCGCGTTTGCGATTGACGGGCAGATCATCGCTCAGCCTTGAGACGGATTCGTGATGAATCAGTACAACTTCCGGATGGGATAGCACTGCCAGTCCTTTGTCGGCAAGACGCAGGCAAAGATCGACATCATTAAATGCGACGGATAGATGCTCTTCATTGAATCCACCCATGCGGAGAAATAGAGACTTGCGCATAACTAGACAAGCAGCCGTTACCGCATCTACAGCATAGGGCAAAGTAATTCCCTGTTCTTTCAAAAAATTTTTGTTCTCACCGACAGCAATATGCTGTGCGATGCTTTCTCCATTGAGAGCAATGCCGGCATGCTGAATAGATGAGTCAGGATACAAGAGGGTGCAGCCGACAGCGCCAACATCACCTATCTCAGCAACTGCGAGTAGTTTTCTAAGCCACTGCGGATCTTCGATTTCTATATCGTTGTTGAGGAAGCAGACATAGTTACTTTCGGATTGCTTTGCAGCAAAATTATTAATTGCTGAAAAATTAAAGGCATCGTTCCAGTTCAGCACACGTATGTTGGGTATAAGGCTTAATGATTGCAGGTACTGAATTGTCTCTGCTTCAATGCTCTCGTTATCAACTATTAGTATTTCGGCTGAATCGATATCATCGCTCGTTAGCAAAGTCTCTATGCATGGCTTGAGAAAATTAAGTTTGTCCTTGGTTGGTATAATGATAGAGCAAATCGGGGCTGTGGACTGCTGGCTATTTTCGATTGTAGCTTCCATGGTGATTTTTTTCGCTTCTTAAGAGTCGTCGTTGGAATTTTTCTTCGCCCAGAGTGCGCGGCCTATACGCCGCACTGGCCCCATTAACTTCCAGCTTGTAGAGTTGTAGATTGCGTTCAAGCTCTGTTCCAATGTGTTGACATGCCGAGATTGCTGTTCGCTATGCAACTGCAGCTGTTCCAGTTGCGAGAGAGTGTTGAGAATTTTTAGTTCAAGTTGACCTTTCTTTAAAGAGAGTTCATTGACTCTCAAATCGAGCTGCTCTTTCTTTAAAGAAAGTTCATTTACCCTCGAAGCGAGATCCTCTTTTTCTAATGCGAGGTTATCTGCCTTCAAAGTGAGTTCTTCTTTCTCTAATGAGATTTCATTGACTCTCAATTCGAGTTGCCCTTTCATTAAAGAAAGTTCATTTACCCTCGTAGCAAGATCATCCTTTTCTAAAGAGAGTCCATCCGCCCTCAAAGTGAGTTCTTTTTTCTCTAATGAAATTTCATTTATATTAATATCGCGCTTTTCGATTTCATGTTGCAATTCTGCATTCTTTCTCAGCGTGCTGTGAACTTGGGCATCTTGCTCACAGAGTAGGACAGATTGGTCCAATTGGCCGATGAGAGCATTCATTTGTTTGCCGGTCCATTTCGGTAGCCATTTTTCAAAGATAGCGGAGCGGGATTTACCGAGAATATTATTTGCCTGATAACGTAGGCGGACATTCTCAACTGCGGTATCGGAGTCGCCACCCTCTCTGTAGTAGGCCGTGATGGAATCGATATGTTGGAAGTTGGTGTGTTGGCTGAGTTGTAACCAGAAATCCCAGTCTTCATAGATGTCGAAGGTCTCGTCGAAGCGACAACCATGCTCGAGTAGTGCGCTGTCAAACAGGATGGCATGAATCGGAATATAGTTATCTCGCATCAACAGAATTGGATCGAAGTCTTCCTCGAATACATAGCCGAGAATATCGCCGCTCGCGTTCGTCTTCTGCACACTACTATAGGCCGCTGCTATATTTTGGCTGTCTTCTACTGTTTTGACTAGCTGGCTAATATGGTTTGAGGCGATCCAGTCGTCATCGTCTAAGAACTGAATATACTTGCCGTGGGCTGCGTCCAATCCCGCGTTAGCTGCCTGAGAACGACTGAGAGCCGCACCTGTAGTCACCAACTGAAGCGCCCGCTCACCGGCAGCGGCAGAGTCCAGAGAATTGTGACCAGCAGCATCGACTAAAACGATTTCAATATTGGGGTAGTCTTGAGAGGCGATGGACTGAAGCGCCTGTTGCAGCTCAGGACGACCCAGTGTGCGGCAGATAATTGAGACCTGGTGCTTTTTTCTAGCAGGGCTTTTAGTAGACATCTAGGCAACCTTTGTTCAAACCCTGCGGCACGGCTTCGAGATCTACTTTGGGCTGTGGGCGTGCTGTTTGTCGAGCACGGCGCCGACTACGTGGCCAATAAAATCCAAAAACAGCGTGTCCAAGTTCACATTGAAGTAGTTGTCCGACTGATTTCCAAATGCAATCAGCGCCAATATATCGC